>Ga0209075_1000112_pt1 | contig 67863 bp, 60 predicted proteins | sample Stecom2011_FD_187523 | JGI IMG/M metagenome (GOLD analysis project Ga0209075, IMG submission 187523) | Agricultural soil microbial communities from Utah to study Nitrogen management - Steer compost 2011 (SPAdes) (version 2) | ecosystem: Environmental > Terrestrial > Soil > Agricultural land... | reverse complement strand
GAAATTCAATTTCAAGACTTTAGAAAACGCCACCTTGTTCATTAAAGGATCTCGTGGCATGGCATTGGAACGTGTTTTAGATTTGTTATAATATTCTTAAGCTTAAAAAGGTTACCCATTTTATTGATTATATTTAACCTCTGTTAAATTCACAAAAATTTATTCTGTCATGACGTTTTTTCGTTCGTTTTATTTGTCCCTTTTTGTTCTGTTTTTAGTAGGTTGCCAAGCCTTTCAACCAACGGTTATACCCGAAATCAAGCTTTCTACTTTTGAAAAATTAGCGGGTATGGAAAACGTTGTAAGCGTTGAAAAAAGAAAACCTGTAAGTCATTTCGATGAAAATTATGAAATCTGGTTTGAACAACCTATTGATTATGAGGATTCAACAAAAGGTACTTTTAAACAACGCGTTTTACTAGGTTATGAAAACCCAGAACTACCTGTCATAGTAGAACTTCAAGGCTATGGTATTGGATCGGAAAGAGCTGGAGAATTGGCAAACCATTACAAAGCAAACCAAATAAACATTGAGCATCGATACTTTAATAATTCACGCCCAGAAGAAATAGACTGGAATACCTTAACCGTTAAAAATGCAGCTAAAGATCAAGCTAGAATTATAGATGGAATACGAAAAGCACTCTATCCAGATACGAAGTTTATTTCTACAGGAATTTCTAAAGGCTGTCAAACAGTGATGATTCATCGCAGGTATTTTCCGGATAATGTAGATGCCTGTGTTTGTTATGTGGGTCCTTTAAATTTTGCACGCGAAGACCCAAGGGTTTTTAAGTTTTTAAAGGAAGTTAGCACTCAAGAAAACCGAGAAAAAGTAAAGGCCTTTCAAAATTTATGTTTTGAAAATAGAGCAGCACTTTTAGACCTGATGAAAACCGCGGCTATAGAAAAAAATATGTCTTGGGAGTTTGGTGTAGAAAAAGCAATCGATTACACCATTCTGGAATACGCCTTTGCTTTTTGGCAATGGGGAACGCCGGTCGAAAGCATTCCAACAGGAAACGTCTCTCCTGAAATTATTTACAACCATCTAATTAATGTGGTTGGGTATAGCTTTTTTGAAGAGAAATCTGTTGAAAGTTTACAACCGTATTTCTGGGCTGCTTTAACAGAACAAGGCATTTATGGGTACGAAACAGCACCTTTTAAACAGTATTTAAACACCGAGGATATTTATAAATTCGATTGGGCTTTTCCAGAAGGCATCTCAAAAACCTACGATTATGCACCCATGCAAGAGGTTAAAAACTTTTTGGACTATGTGGCCAAAGACATGCTATTTATTTATGGAGAATATGATTCCTGGAGTTCCACTGCCGTAGAATTGGAAAACGACGCTACCAGAAGAGAGCTTTATAAATTTGTATTGCCTCAAGGGAACCACACAACTAGAATCAAGAGTTTTAGTCCTGAAAAGCAGAAAGAAATTTATGATATTATAGATGCTTGGCTAAGCAAGGAATAGGTGTGTTTCCAAGAAATAAATAAGACTAAAAATCACACAATTTAGAAGTACAAAGGCGAAAAGGTTTAAAATCCATTTTCGCCTTTTTTGTTACTTCCTTTTATTGTTTCTATGAAGTTTTCATCAAAGCTTCAATCTCCTCAATTTCTATAGGCATAGCTTCGGTTAGATTAAAATTTCCGTCTTTGGTAATAAGATAATCGTTTTCTAGCCTGCACCCAATTCCTTCCTCTGGAATATAAATTCCTGGTTCGCAAGTTAAAACCATTCCTGGCTCTAAAACCCTAGAATACAATCCAACATCATGAACATCCAAACCAATATGATGTGCCGTTCCATGCATAAAATATTTTTTATATAAAGGTTTGTCAGGGTTTTGATTGGCAACAGCCTGAGCATCCAACAAGCCTAATTTTATAAGTTCGGTTTCCACCAGTTTTGCCATTTGAGTTTCATATTCTGAAGGGAGAACTCCAGGTTTCAATAACTTGCTTCCTTCTTTTAAACAATACAGCACAGAGCTGTAAACTTCTTTTTGTCTTTTAGAAAATGTCCCACTTACAGGAAAACACCTCGTTGTATCGCTATTGTAATTGGCATAGCAAACCCCGAAATCCAGAAGAATCATATCACCCGTTTTACAAATACCATCGTTGGTATTATAATGCAAAGCACAAGCGTTTTTTCCAGAAGCCACAATGGGTTTGAAGGCATGACGCGTAGCTCCAGACTTTACCAAATTATATGTCAGTTCGGCTTCCAATTCAAATTCCTTCATATTTGGTTTGCATGCTTTTAACACACGTTTAAAAGATACGACGCTTATATCGGCAGCTTGTTGCATGAAATCTATCTCTTCTTTAGATTTAACAAGTCTTAAATCCCGGGTAATTTTTGCTGCGCGATAATAATCGTGCAAGGGATATTTTTCTTTACACCAAGCAATCATTCGGTCTTGCTGGGTTTGCTGATTAAAAGTCACACGCTTGATGTGCTCATTATGTCCTAGATACATGCCATCGGCTTCAAAAGCCATGAGCTGCAATATTTTTTCAAAATCATGAACCCATTCCACTCGTGAAACTCCTGAAATATCTGTAGCTTGTTCTTGGGTTAATTTATCGCCATCCCAAATTTTAATTTGCTCGTTGGTTTCCTTAATAAACAGGATTTCTCGATTTTCTTTTCTATAAGCATCCGGATACAGCACCAAAATACTTTCTTCCTGATCGATACCACATAAATAAAACAAATCGTTGTTTTGGGTAAAACCCATAACATCGTCTGCATTGTTGTGTTTCACATCATTGGAAGTAAGGATGGCTAAGCTATTCGCCTTCATTTTAGCAGTAAAATTGCTTCTGTTTTTTATAAATAAACTCTTTGGAATTTGATTGTAACGCATATTTAAAATTTTCTATCTGGTTGAAATGGATTTAAGTCTAATATAGGTTTTTTATCTGAAATGACTTCTGAAACCAACTTTCCCGTGGCTGGCCCCATACTCCAACCCATCATGGCATGACCTGTTGCAATGGTTAGATTTGTACATTTTGCAGACCTGCCAATATACGGCAAACCATCTGGGGAAACCGGTCGTAAACCTGAAGCCGCATCGTTTTTTTCTTCTGTGGAAAGTGTTACGTCTGGATAATAACTTGTGGTAGCTTTAGCAATAGCTTCCACCCTAATTTGATTGATTTTATCGTTTATTCCAGCAATTTCCATAGTTCCTGCAAAGCGCGTAAATCCATGCATAGGTGTTACAGCAACTTTGGCTTCTGCTAAAATGGAAGGAATTGTAATTCCTGTATCTTGAGTGGTATTGATGCGATACCCTTTTCCTGCTTGAAGCAATAAGTGCAATCCCAATTTTTTACTTAATAAAGAACTCCAAGATCCAGCCGACAAAACAAACTCATCTGCCTTTAAGGTTTGGTTTTTGGTTTTAATAGCTTCAATTCTACCGTTGGTTACAACTAAATCTTCCACTTTTTCATTGGTAAAAAACCGAACTCCTGCCTCTTTTAAATGGGCTTTCATTTCCTCCATGAATTCTTGGGGTGTGGTATGGGAATCGCATTTATAATAGGTGGCGCCTTTAATGTTAAAGGTTACATCTGGTTCAAGCACTTTTAGTTCTTCTTTACTTAATTCAATAACATCCAAACCTTCTCGCTTTGCCATATGTGCAGTTTCAATTTCGTCATCGAGCATTTTATCTGTTTGACACAACATGAGCAAGCCTTTTTTCTCGTACTGAAAATTAAATTGTTCCTCTTGTTTGATGTCATCGTATAAACTCTGACTTAATAAGGTGATACTTTTAATAGCTGGAATGGCTTTTTTAACGTGATTGGCATTACACGATTTATTAAAAGCTAAGGTCCACTTCAAAAAATCGGGATCTAATCGTGGTTTTATATATAAAGGACTTGCAGGGTTAAACATCCATTTCAAGCCTTTTTTCATAACTCCTGGAGCAGATAACGGCACCAAATGACTTGGCGACAAATAACCGGCATTGACATACGATGCTCCAGAATCCATGTTGGATTGGTCGATTATAGTCACTTGATGACCTTCTTTTTGAAGGTAGTAGGCAGAACATAAACCAATGATGCCACCTCCTATGATAATACAGTTTTTCAATGAAATAATGAGTTGTTTGTTATTTGTTATTTGTTATTTGAAAAATAATTCATTTTATTAGGCTCCTAGTCAAGTTGCAAACAACTTAAATAACCTGAAAACCTAAAGCATAAGGATCGTCTTCAACATCAATAGTAATGGTATTATGCCCATAAATTTTTGCCCAACCTTTAATGCTTGGGATGATGGCCAATTTCCCATCTAAGGTAGTTTCTTTTTCTACACGTCCAATAAAGGTACTTCCTATAAAACTCTCGTGGATAAAATCTTCTCCAACTTTTAATTTTCCTTTGGCATATAATTGTGCCAATCTAGCTGAAGTTCCTGTACCACACGGACTTCTATCTATGGCTTTGTCTCCATAAAACACGGCATTTCTTCCTGAAGATTTTGAATCAATAGGTGTTCCTGTCCAAAGTAAATGAGTCACATCCTTGATGGTTTCATTTTCTGGATGAATGAACATATTCGGATACGTCTCGTTGATACGCTGTCTAACTACTTGGGAATATTGAATGATTTTTGAAGCTGAAAAATCTTGAACTCCAGAGAAATTTTTCTGCGGATCTATTATGGCATAATAATTCCCTCCATAGGCCACATCGAAAATAATATCACCCAATTCCGGGCATGCAACTTTTAAACCTTCTGCTGCTAAAAAACTTTTTACATTAGTCAGTTTTACCCAATCTACTTTAGTTCCTGTTTGTTGATATTCAATTTCTATCAAACCTGCAGGAGCTTCCATCTTAATTTTTCCTGGAACTTTTGGAATTACCAAACCTTCTTCAATAGCAATGGTAATAGTTCCAATAGTTCCATGTCCACACATGGGCAAACATCCCGAGGTTTCTATAAACAGAACAGCAAAGTCATTTTCAGGATCGTGTGGAGGAAATAAAAAGCTCCCACTCATCATGTCGTGACCACGAGGCTCAAACATAAGCCCTTTCCGAATCCAATCGAATTCCTTTAAAAAATGCTGACGTTTTTCACTCATAGTATTCCCGACCAAGTCCGGACCACCCTGTTTAATAACCCGTACGGGATTTCCACAAGTATGAGCATCAATACAAACAAAAGTGCCTTTATTCATTTTTTGTTTTCTGAATATAATTTGTTACACGGGTTTCCATGATGGCTAAAGTAACGGTGCCTTCACCTAAAATGACTTCATGAAATGCTCTGATATCGAATTTGTCTTTTAATTCTGTTTCAGCTTTTTCACGTAGTTCCCTGATTTTAATTTCTCCAATTTTATAGGATATGGCTTGTCCTGGCCATGAAATATACCTATCCGTTTCAGTGGTTACTTCATGCATGGATAAGGCTGTATTTGCAGCCATATAATCAATAACTTCCTGACGGGTCCATCCTTTTGCGTGAACTCCAGGATCGACAACCAATCTACAGGCTCGCCACATTTCATAAGTTAATTGTCCAAACTTCTCATAAGGCGTGGTGTAAATACCCATTTCATTAGCCAAGTATTCGGAGTATAAACCCCAACCTTCGCCATAAGCTGAAAGGTATAAATTCCGTCTAAATTGAGGTATGGAATCGCCCAATTCCTTGTTTAAAGAAATCTGTAAATGATGTCCTGGAACGGCTTCGTGAGCTGTAAGTGCAGGAATGGTATATAAGGTCCTACTAGGTAGATTATAGGTGTTTACCCAATAAAATCCTGCCGTTTTATCATCCTGTGATCCAGAATATCTACCACTGGTATATTTTGGCGCAATGGCCGCAGGAACAGGTACTACTCCATAAGGATTTCGTGGTAGAGTTTTAAAATACTTTGGTAATTCCCCATCTATTCTTTTGGAAATATCTCGAGCAAACAGGAGTAACTCCTTGGGTGTTTTAGCATAAAATTGTGAATCGGTTCTAAGAAATTTCAGAAAATCGGCAAAGCTTCCTTTAAAACCCAAATCGTCAATAATAACTTGCATTTCAGCTTTAATTCTAGCTACTTCCTGCAATCCTATTTGATGAATGTCTTCAGCCGTATATTGATTGCTAGTGGTGAAAAAATTAATTCTATTTTGATAAAATGCTTCTCCATTTGGGATGGAAGTAATCCCTAATTCTTTGCGGGAATTTGGAAAATATTCAGTTTCAAAGAAATCTTTAATCTTTTGATACTGAGCCACTACATCGTTTTCTATACTTATTTTAGCAATAACCAACACACTGTCCTTTTGCTGCATGCTAAGACCTTTGGGTAACTTTTTAAAAGGTGCGTAAAATTCACTTTGTGTATAATCCGTTACAAGATGACTGTTATAGGAAAAACTGTAATCCCCAAAAACTTCTTTGGGTTGCGACATCCCTTCTTTGACACTTTCGCGTAACAGCGCTAGATTATAAGCTACTTTTTTAGGCAATTCACTTAATTGATTTAAATAGGCTTTAACCTCCGTATAATTAGCGAACGTTGTTTGGGCCATCCGACTTAAATTCAGATGAAAAGCCGATTCAGAAGTAAGAGCGTGTAGATAGGTTTTATACGTATTGGAATCGATTTTATCTTGAAGAACAAATTGCAATAAGTCCAAAGAAATTTTCTCCGATTCCGAGAGCATGCCTTCATTTACTTTTAAAAGTTGCTTTTGAAGTTCTTGGGCAAAATTCGCTTCCTTTTGATAGAATTCAATCGTATTTTCAACGGATTCGTAAGGTTCAAAATCGTATTTCCTTTCTGTTTCATAGATTTTAATAACATCTTCCAACAAAACCTCTGACGATATGTTTTCTTCAGTTTCCTTTTTACAGGCCAGAATACTTATAAACGAAAAGCATATTAAAAGTTTTGAAACGCTCATAGAATTAAATGGTATCTGTTGTTGGCTTATTATTAATTAAACGTGAGATTTTCAAGGGATTTTCATTCTTTAATGCATCTGGCAATAAATTATTTGGCCAATCTTGATAACTAAAAGGTCTTACCCAACGCTTGATGGAATGAATTCCAACTGCCGTAAAACGACTATCTGTCGAAGCTGGATATGGGCCGCCATGAACCATGGACGGGCAAACCTCAACACCTGTGGGCACACCATTGTAAATAAGACGTCCTACGCGATTTTGAAGTGCTGCTATAACTTGAGGATAATGCATGGCTTCCTCATTATCTGCAATTAGAGTTCCTGTTAACTGCCCTTCCAATTTGGAAATAATCTGTTCTAGTTGCTCTATATGTTCACATTGAACAACCATAGAATAAGGTCCAAAAACTTCTTGATGCAACGTGCTGTTATTTAAAAAAGTTAATCCTTCTACAGTAGTCACTGTTTGTCTGGCATAATTGGTTTTAACTTCCGTATCGAAATCCGCCACAACCGTTAATTCGGGTTGCGATAGGGCTTTTTGCTTCTTAGCCTCATAAGCACCAATTATATTTGGATGCAACATACAGCTTGGTTCAATCTGTATGATTTCATGAGATAAAACCTGAATAAAATGGGATAAGGCCTCCCCTTTAACTCCTAGCAACAACCCTGGATTGGTACAAAACTGTCCGGTTCCTAGAGTAATGGATCCCGCATAGGTTTTTGCTAAGGCTTCTCCTCTATTTTTTAAAGCTTTTGGCAAAATAACTACGGGATTAATACTTCCCATTTCGGCAAAAACCGGAATAGGTTCTTCTCGTTTTGCAGCTAAATCGTATAAAGCGCGTCCGCCACGAATACTTCCTGTAAAACCAACAGCTTTCACACCTGGATGAGACACCAATTGGGTACCAACTTCAATCCCACTGCTATTTAGATTGGAAAACACCCCATTGGGCATGCCTGTTTTTTCAGCTGCTTTAATAATTGCAGAGGCAACCAATTCGCCTGTTCCAGCATGCATGGGATGAGATTTAACTAAAACCGGACAACCAGCAGCCAAGGCGGCAGCTGTATCTCCTCCTGCGGTTGAATACGCCAAGGGAAAATTACTAGCTCCAAAAACAACTATAGGGCCTAAAGGCAGCAACATTTTTCTAATATCCGATTTCGGCAATGGCTTTCTCTCTGGTTGTGCGGTATCGATACTTGCTTCCACCCAAGAACCTTCTTGGAGCAATTCGGCAAAAGCACGTAATTGCCCAACAGTTCTTCCTCTTTCTCCCAGAGCACGTCCTTCTGGCAAACCGGTTTCAGAACAATATGTTTCTATTAATTCTAATTCCAATGCTAAAATTTCGTCTGCTATGGCATTTAGAAATTCAGCTTTCTTCTTTCCAGAAACCTGTCTATAGGTTTTAAATGCCTTGGAAGCAAGACGCACGGCTTCGTCTATTTCCTCTTCTGTCGCCTCGGTATAACGAGGTGCGTTTTCAAGATTCAGCTGCGGATTAAAAGTGTTATACGTTTTGTTTCCTTTTGCCGAAAGTTGATTTCCTATATAATTTTTTCCTGTTATCATAAGCCTCCTCAAATCCCTCTAGAGAAGGGATTTTTTGTTTTATGCATTAGTAATTCATTTTAAATGTCTTCCAACATCAACAAGATGATACAACACTTGGGTTGAAAAGGAAGATCTACTTATAAGTCTTATTAATTGGACGTTTTCCTATAACAGTCCTTTCTTAATAGAACCTGTATTTACTTCCTTAAAGGTAAAAAATTAGCTCCTAACTTTTAGAAGTTTAAAGGTTTTTATAATCTGGAAGTATTGGTCTGTTTTTCAAACAATCATCAATCACTTTTAAAACATGTTTGCGTTCATCTCCCATAATTGGTAATCGAGGAGCTCGAACGTTTTCCGATCCGATGCCTGTAGCCACTTCTGCCAATTTTATATTTTGGACCAATCTTGGAACGATATCCAATTCCAACAAAGGCATAAACCATCTATAAATTTCTAAGGCTTCTTTAATTCTACCTACTTTTTGCAACTCGTAAATCGCTACGGTCTCGGCAGGGAATGCACAAACCAGTCCGGCAACCCAACCATCGGCACCTATTAATAAGCTCTCCAAAGCTATGGTATCGACCCCGGTCATAATTTTTAAACGATCTCCGAAGTAATTTTTTATTCGTGTAATATTAGTAGTATCTCTTGTTGATTCTTTTACTGCTTCTATATTGTCGTATTTTAATAATTGGTCGAACATCTCCATAGTTATCTTAACCTTATAATCTACTGGATTGTTGTAAACCATTATCGGCAAAGAGGTATTTGTAGCTACAGCTTTATAAAACTCAACAGTTTCTCTATCGCTAGAAGTATATCTCATTGGCGGCAACATCATCAAGCCTCCTGCCCCGTCTTCTTCGGCCTTGTGAGCTGCTTGAATAGCCGCTTTAGTTGTTTGTTCGGCAATATTAATAAATATAGGAACCTGTCCTTTCACCAAATCAACTGCTGTTCGTGTTAAGGTTCGTTTTTCCTCGTCCACCAAAGTACTTGCTTCCCCTAAGGTACCACCAAGTACAATGCCATGCACACCGGCTTCCATTTGTGCACGAATATTAACTTCAAACATTTTTAAATCAAGTTCATCTGCATCCGTGAACTTGGTTGTAACTGCTGGCATAATGCCTTTCCATTGAATACCCATAATATAAATTGTTTAAATACACACAAATTTACTTAAGATTTGAACTTAACTATAAGCTGTTTTTATCCAACTATTATACTATGTTATCCAATATTTTATAAAAATAAATTATAATGCTTAATTTTGTATTTAATATGAAGTTTTAAGAATGAAAGTCCTTCCCTTTAAAATACCAAAACCAGAGTTGGCCAACCTAGTCTATCAAGTAGATTTAGAGCCTCACTTTTATGATAAATTACATCAGCATGAAGACATACAGTTGAGCTTGATTATTCAAGGCGAAGGAACTCTAATTGTTGGCGATGCCATTAATTATTACAAAACTGGCGATATTTTAATTATGGGAAGTCAGCAACCTCATGTATTTCAAAGCGACAGAGAGCTGGAAGAAACGTCACACATGCAAACCCTATTCTTTACAAAAACGAGTTTTGGAAGCGAATTTTTTAATTTGGAAGAATTGGCCGAAATACAAGTGTTCTTTAAACGGGCCATTCACGGATTTAAAGCAACCTCCAACCAAGAGGAAATACGAGGACTTTTTGCGAAAATAGAAAGCGCAAGCAAGCTAGAACGCTTTATCATCTTATTAAAATTATTGAAACTACTTTCCATTTGTGAGTATAAAAGCCTATCCTCGTTTATTTACGAAAAAAGCTTCTCTATAACAGAAGGAGAGCGCATGAGAGATGTTTTCGATTATACCATGACACATTTTAACAAGGAAATTACTTTGGAGTCGGTAGCCGATGTGGCCAACATGACAAAAACGGCCTTCTGTAAATACTTTAAAAAGTACACGAATAAAACCTACGTGGTATTTCTAAACGAACTACGCATAGAACATGCTTGCAAACATTTAGTATCCAATCAAGACATTACTGTGGCCGATGTAGCCTATAAGGTGGGTTTTAATAATATATCCAATTTTAACCGACAGTTTAAAAAAATAAAACACAAAACACCATTGGTTTATAAACAGGAGAGTTTTAAGCACTAGCTATAAAATAAAAAAAGGTCTATACATAAGTATAAACCTTTTTGTTCTGTGGGCGATGAGGGATTCGAACCCCCGACCCTCTGGGTGTAAACCAGATGCTCTGAACCAACTGAGCTAATCGCCCTTCGTAATTGGATTGCAAATATAGATTAGTTTTCCATATTGCAAAAGTTTTTTTGAAAAAATTTTAAATTATTTCTGCAACTACAAAAGTACTGCCTCCAACATAGATTAAATCTTTCTCTGAAGCTTGTTTTTTAGCCGCACTTAAGGCCTCATTTACACCTTGATAACTCGTTCCTTGAAACCCTTCCGCCAAGAATGCTGCTTCCAATAAATTAACATCCATGCCTCGAGGAACATCTGGTTTACAAAAATAATAAGTGGCCTTTTTAGGCAAAATGTCCAAAATACTGCTCAAATCCTTGTCGTTTACTACGCCAAAAACAATATGTAAGCAATTAAAGGACGTTTCTGCCAATTGTTTTACCACATAATTCAACCCTTCTTTATTATGTGCCGTATCGCAAATAATTTTCGGTTGTTCTTGTAATACTTGCCATCTTCCTTGTAAACCTGTATTTTTTACTACCTGCAACAAGCCTTTTTTAATCTGTTCTATTGAAATTTCATAGGATTTTTGTTTTAGAACCTCCAGAGCTTGCAAAACTGTTTTAATGTTTTTCTGCTGATAACTCCCTTTTAAATCACTAGGAAGAACCTCATGAATTAAAGTGTCGGCAAAATAAATATCTGAATAGTTCTTTTTGGCAAGCTCTTGAAACACCTGTTTTGTTTCGTTTTGGGTTTCTCCAATAACCACAGGAACACCAGGCTTTATAATACCCCCTTTTTCAAAAGCAATGGCTTCCAGGGTGTGTCCTAAGAATTGGGTATGGTCAAAACCAATATTGGTAATTACGGAAACTTCAGGAGTAATAATATTTGTAGAGTCCAATCGGCCACCTAAACCCACTTCAATAACCGCAATATCCACTTTTTCTGAAGCAAAATACGCGAAGGCCATCCCTGAGGTCATTTCAAAAAAAGACAGGTGTTGCGATTCCAAAAACGCCTTATTTTGTTTTATAAACTCACGAACAAAAGTTTTGCTTACAACTACACCGTTAATACGAATACGCTCTCTAAAGTCCTTTAAATGCGGAGAAGTAAACAAACCAACACGATAACCAGCTTCCTGCAATACAGACGCTAGCATGTGGCTTGTAGAACCCTTTCCATTGGTTCCTGCTACGTGAATGGTTTTTAGTTGATGTTGTGGATTTTTTAAATGTTCTGCTAATAAAAGAGTGTTCTTTAAATCGGCCTTATAAGCCGATTTCCCCTGTCTTTGATACATGGGAAGTTGAGAGAACATCCAATTAACCGTATCCTGATACGTCATTTTGAAGTTTGATTTGTATGACTACTGACCTATATTGAAGTTGACTTTAACAAAACCTACCTGTCTATCCGGAGCCTGACTATCTGCTCGCCATTTATGCGACAGAGCAATTTTTTTGGCAGGTTCCAACAAACAAGCTGCTGTATTGGTGGTGCCTTTTACTCCAGGAATAGCCTCTACAACATCGCCGTTTCTATTCACAACAATCTTTACGATGACCATTCCAGATTCGTTACACTCTTGTTTAAATAGTTTCTTGCTTGGAGCACCTCGGCCTTTCAATCCATAACCAACGCCACCACTTCCAGAACCAGCTTCTCCAAAATAACTAGCGGCATAAGGATCGCCATCCAGCTGCCCTTTATCGCCTGCTTTATTGTCGTTCCCTTCACCTCCGGATTCTTGCCCGTCAGATTTGCTGACTCCTCCAATCAACGCATCTAACTTCTTCTTTTTAGCTTCTTTTTCAGCTTGTTCTTTAGCTACTTTATCAGCTTCAGCTTTGGCTTTCGCATCTGCTTTAGCTTTGGCTTCTGCTTGCGCTTTTGCCTGGGCATTTGCTTCTTTTTTAGCTTTGGCATCGGCATCCTTTTGCTTTTTTATGGCAATAGTCTCCTCGCTATCATCGGTTAGAAGATCTTCAGCTTTAGATTTTGAACTTGCGGCTGCAGCCTGTTTCTGTTCGGGTTGCTTAACAGTTTCTTGAGGCTCTTCTTTAACTTCTCTAGGTTCCGACTTAATAGGTTTGGTAGGTTGCACATCGCCACTTCCAAAATCTGTAGTTCCAAAGTTAACCGCTATGCCATACTCTTCAGGAGGATCCATATATTCCTTACCAACAACAAACAGCAACAAAATAATAAGTACGGCAATAAGCGCTGTAAGCTTTGCCGAATTACGTTCGTGTATGGTTTCGAAATATTTCATGTGTTATATTTATGTTCTATCAAAAGTCACTTGGAAGATCCAAATAAGTATTCCCCAAGTGTTTAAAGATCAAACAATGAATTTTTTATGTATCTAATTAGGTTTTACTGCCAAAATAACTTTAAACTTATTTCTATTGGCAATATCCATAACTTTTACTACATGTTCAACAGGAACAGATTTTTCTGCCCTTAATACCAAAGTGGGTTTATCTTCTGCAGATAAGGCTGCAATAAGCTCCGATTCCAAGACACTTTCTCCAACTCGTTTTTGGTCTATATAATAAGTCAAGTCTTTTTTAATACTTACGGCAACCGATCTTTTGTTTTCAGTTTTCCCACTAGCTGTAGGCAATAATATGTCTATCGCATTGGTGGTTACCAAAGTGGATGCTAGCATAAAAAAGATAAGCAACAAAAACACAATATCCGTCATGGACGACATATTGAATTCTGGGGTTACCTTATTTCTTCCTCTTAAATTCATTAAATAGGTTCGTTTAAGTGATCTAAAAACTCTAAGGAATTTGCTTCCATTTGATACACAACCTTATCTGTTTTTACCACAAGATGATTGTATGTAATATAGGCAATAATACCCACAATTAAACCTCCAACAGTAGTTGTCATGGCGGTATATAATCCGTCGGCTAAAAGTTTAATGTCTATTTGACCTCCCGAATTTGCGATTTCAAAAATAGAGAGAATCATCCCAATTACAGTTCCAAGGAATCCAATCATCGGCGCTGCTCCAGAAATAGTTGCCAAAACGCTCACGTTTCTCTCTAGACTGTAAATCTCCAAGCGGCCCGCATTTTCAATGGCGGTATTAATATCCTCTAAAGGCTTGCCAATTCGCGTAACGCCTTTACTAATCAATCGTGAAACCGGTGAATTTACTTGAGCGCACAACATTTGGGCAGAATCCATTTTTCCATTGGAAATATGATCTTTAATTTGATTCATAAAATTAGCATCTATTTTTGACGCAGCCTTGATGGCAAATAAACGTTCAAAATAAATGTAGGTCGCTACAATTAATAGAACAAATAAGATGGTTATAATAACCATCCCAGCAGTTCCTCCACTAGTTATTAACTCTATAATGGATAAGGTTTTTTGTACTGGCTCCCCATCCGTAAGCAACTCTGCACCTTCTTGAGCATCTTGCAACATTGAATTTATCATATATTATTTCTATTATTAGTTTATAACGTTAGTTTGTATTTAAAATTATATTAAAAGATGGTTCGTGTAAACATAAATGCTATAGCACCCACCAAGAAACCAATTAAGGCCAACCATGCAATGTTTTTTAGATACCAGAAAAAGTCTATTTTTTCCATGCCCATAGCCACAACTCCCGCAGCCGAACCAATAATCAGCATACTTCCACCTGTTCCTGCAGAATAGGCTATAAAGTGCCAAAGCTCGTTATCGATAGGTTCAGAGAACATTCCTAAACTGGCTGCCACCAAGGGTACGTTGTCAATAACGGCAGATCCAACTCCCAATAGCAAGACAACCAAATCCGAAACTCCTTCATGGTGCAACTCGGTTCCTAACATAGGCATATGTGTTTGCAAACTTCCTGCAAAATTAAATAAAGTACCTAAAGATTCCAAAGCGGCTACTGCCATTAAAATTCCTAAGAAAAACAAGATACTTGGCATTTCAATTTTAGATAGCGAATGATGTACCGGACTGTGATGCCCTTGAAGATCGGCACTTTCATCACCATCATAAGTTAAAGCAAACTTTCTATTGCTATATATTTCAGCAAATGTGGCAACAACACCTAGTGCCAACATCATCCCTACATAAGGCGGCAAATGTGTTAAGGTTTTAAAAATGGGTACAGAAATAATTCCACCTAAACCTAAATAAAGCATAATAGAACTGTATTTACTTGTTGGTTTAATAGTTTCTTCGTCTGGTGTTGGTATGGTTCCTTTAAAGGCTGGTAAAAAGGAAGCAATAAAAAACGGCACCATCATACATAATAAAGCCGGAATAAATAAGTACACAAACAAATGTCCTGTGGTTACTTTTTTACCAATCCAAAGCATGGTTGTTGTAACATCGCCAATGGGCGACCAAGCTCCCCCAGCGTTTGCTGCAATAATAATTAAACCAGCATACCAGATACGGATATTTCTATCCAATACAATTTTTTGTAAAATGGAAATCAGTACAATCGTTGCAGTTAGGTTATCGATAATAGCTGAAAGGAAAAATGCTAAAAATCCAAAAATCCATAAAATACGTTTTTTGCTATTGGTCTTTACGTAGGATTTAATGGTTGAAAAGCCATCAAAATAATCAATGATTTCAACTATGGTCATAGCTCCTAATAAGAAAACAATAATTTCGGCAGTCTTCCCTAAATGATGCAAAAGGGTTCCTTCCATAATATGGAATTTCTCCTCCAAGCCTAAACTACCAAAGTTCTCTATCAGCGTATGTTTAGCCGAATCGAACCATTGCGGAAAAGTATCTATCCCCAAAGCCACTAAAGCCCAACAAATAGCCATCATGACTAAAGCAGGAATAAGTTTATCAATTTTAAAATTATGCTCTAAGGTAATGGCTAAGTAGCCCAACACAAATACTATTATGATAATTGTTTCCATAAAAATAATCTATTACACAAGTTGTTTTAATGCAATTTCGAATGCGGTTTCGCTAATATTAATCTTAGAATTATTTTGGTTGTATACATTCTGAATGACGTTTCTAATGGTTTCTGAGATATCATTAAAAATAGCCTCATCTGTCATTTCTACTCGTGCTTCCATAAAATAGGCAAATACACGAGCCATACCACAATTGGATATAAAATCTGGAATTAGGCTAATACGCTTATCTGTATGTTGCATAATAGGTCCAAAAAATATTTCTTTATCGGCAAATGGCACATTGGCACCACAGGAAATAACTTCCAGTCCGCTTGCTATCATTTGGTCAATTTGATCTCTGGTTATTAAACGGGAAGCTGCACATGGTAAAAATATTTCAGCTTGTATGCCCCATATTTTCTTATTGATTTCCTCAAAAGGAATGAGGTTGTTTGCTTCTAAAGTATTTCCTGTTTTGGCTAAAAAGAGTTCGGTAATTTCTTCAAAGGTAAAACCATCTTCCTTGATAAGTCCACCAGAAATATCTAAAATTCCAACAATTTTAGCTCCCATTTGTGAAAGATAAAAAGCAGCAGCAGCTCCAACATTTCCAAAACCTTGAACAACTACTTTCTTGTTTTTTACTTCACCACCATATATATGATAATATTGTTTAACGGCTTCGGCTACGCCAAAACCAGTAATCATATCGGCTATTCTATATTTTCTTTGAATACTTGGAGAGTACCCTGGGTTTTCAATAATTTTTACAACGCCTTGTCTTAATTGCCCGATTCTATTGATTTTTCCTGCTTCAGAAGCCTTAAAATGCCCGTTAAAAACACCTTCCTGCGGATGCCAAACACCTGCACCTTCCGTCATTGGTATCACTTCATGGACTTCATCCACATTCATGTCACCTCCAGTACCATAATAGCTTTTCAATAAAGGGGAAACCGCTTTAAACCAACGCTCTAAAACTCCTTTTTTCCGTGGGTCATTAGGATCGAAATTAATACCAGACTTGGCGCCTCCTATGGGAGGTCCAGAAACAGTAAATTTAACTTCCATGGTTTTGGCAAGAGATAAAACTTCGTTTATATCCAAGCCCTTTCGCATTCTAGTCCCACCGCCAGCGGCACCGCCTCGAAGAGAGTTTATAACTGTCCAGCCTTCTGCTTCGGTTTCTGGATCTTTCCAATTAAATATTATTTCTGGTTCTTTATTTTCGTACTTCTGAAGTAATTCTTTCATTGGGTGAGATTCCTTTTAAAACAAATGAAAAGATATGTAAGATTAAAAATTCGTGAAATATGAATCCTCAAAACCTCAACATGTCTTTTGGTTGATTAGTTAATAAATATGCAAACAAATATAAAAAACTAATAGGCTTCTTTATTAAAATTCCCATAAATTTAATCATTAAAAATTATTCCCGAACTATGATCCTGTTTTGCCCCTGTAACACTGCTTAAACAGTTCACTTCGTTTTCAAGTTTTAAGACACCTAAAAACCCAAAAACCAAGGCCTCTTTAAATTCTACCAAAGTAGGTTCTGGAAGGATTAATTTATTGGAAGTCTTCTCTTTAATTCTGGACATTAAGAAGGAATGATAAGCACCTCCGCCAGTTACCAAAACTTGGGCTTGTTCTTTTTGGTTAATCACTGTGGAAATTTGAATGGCAACATGCTCTACAAAAGTCCGTAAAACAGTTTTCACGGGCAATTGAAAAGAATCAATTAAAGGGAATATCTCCAGCTTTACCCATTCCAATCCTAAGGATTTTGGAGCCGCTTTTTTATAAAACTCCAAAGCGTTTAACGCATTTAAAAGGCCTAAATTAACATCTCCAGTGGAGGCGATGCTTCCTTTATCGTCAAAATCGAATCCCAATAAAGCGACATAGTGGTTTAAAACGATGTTCACTGGACAAATATCGAAAGCAATTCTATGGATTTCTATGTCTGTTGAAATATTTGCAAATCCGCCTAAGTTCAAACAGAAATCGTACTTAGAGAATAACAATTTATCGCCAATGGGCACCAAAGGAGCTCCTTGGCCACCAAGAGCCACATCTTGAACCCTAAAATTACAAACTATGGGAGTTTTTAAAATTTCGAAAAGACTTGGTAAATTCCCTATTTGATAGGTCATTCCCTTGTCTGGCTGGTGCAAAGCAGTGTGTCCATGCGAACAAATGGCGTCTATACCCGTAAGCTTATTCACAACTATAAAATCCTGTATCATGGAAGCCAAATACGGCGTATATGCCTCATCTATTTCTTGAAGTTCTTCAATAGATTTAGAAACTAAATGTTTCAGAACATGATACCAGTCTTTTGTATATGATTTGGTTTCAGATTTATGAATTTTATAATGCCAATCCCCTTCATTTTTAGTAAAACTGGCATCCACCAAATCCACCCCATCCAAAGAGGTTCCAGACATAACACCAATAACGCGATATACGGATTTATTCATATCCCGTAAAAATAACAATCCCTTTTGAAAAAATGCTAATAAAAAAGTATCTTTGTGCACTTTCAAAAATTAATATTACAATTACAAGAAACTATGGATTTTAATCTAACAGAAGAACATATAATGATTCGCGATGCCGCTCGCGATTTTGCACAAACCGAATTACTTCCTGGTGTTATTGAACGCGATAACGCTCAAACCTTCCCAAATGAACTCGTACGTAAAATGGGTGACCTTGGATTTATGGGAATAATGGTAGATCCAAAATATGGTGGTTCTGGCATGGATGCGATTTCTTATGTGTTGGTTATGGAAGAATTATCCAAAATAGATGCTTCGGCTTCTGTAATGGTTTCTGTAAACAATTCGTTGGTTTGTTTTGGTTTGGAGGCCTATGGAAATGATGAACAAAAGCAAAAATACCTCACCAAATTAGCTAAAGGCGAAGTTATTGGCGCATTTTGCTTAAGCGAACCTGAAGCTGGTAGCGATGCTACGTCGCAAAAAACAACCGCTATAGACATGGGAGACCACTATGTTTTAAACGGAACAAAAAACTGGATTACCAATGGAGGTCGTGCCGAAGTGTATTTAGTAATTGCACAAACACATAAGGAAAAAGGCCATAGAGGAATCAATGCTTTTATTGTTGAAAAAGGAATGCCTGGATTTGATATTGGACCAAAAGAAGATAAATTAGGAATTAGAGGAAGCGATACGCATACCTTACAATTTAATGATGTAAAAGTACCAAAGGAAAACAGAATTGGAGAAGATGGTTTTGGTTTTAAATTTGCCATGAAAACTCTTTCTGGTGGTCGTATAGGAATTGCTGCACAAGCCTTAGGAATTGCCGCTGGAGCTTACGAACTTTCTTTAAAATACTCCAAAGTACGTAAAGCATTTGGAACGGAAATATGCAACCACCAAGCCATTGCCTTTAAAATAGCCGATATGGCCACAGAAATTGAAGCTGCCAGAATGTTGGTAATGAAAGCGGCTTGGGATAAGGATCAAGGAAATAACTACGACATGTCTAGCGCTATGGCTAAGTTGTATGCCTCTCAAGTAGCCATGACACATACCGTTGAAGCGGTACAAATACATGGTGGTAATGGGTTTGTAAAAGAATACCATGTAGAGCGTTTAATGCGTGATGCAAAAATTACCCAAATTTATGAAGGAACCTCAGAGATACAAAAAATTGTAATCTCGAGAGGCGTTCTAAAAGATTAAGCTGTAGTTTCAAAATCAGAAAATAAGACAAATAAAAAAGTCCGAACTAATATTAGTTCGGACTTTTTTAATTTCAACCTATCGTTTATGATGGAGGAAGATACATCAACGAAGCTCTTGCAATGGAATAATATAACTATCTGCTAAGTGATATTTTTCAGATTTTATAATGTTTAATAACCAATCCAAATGGTTTTCAGATTTCCTCCTAAAACTGTAATTTAATCTTGCTTCCATAATAATAGTGTTTAAAATTGAACCCACTTAAAGTTACAGATAGAAAAAATAGAATAATAATTTTTTAGGCGAACAGCAAAATTATCACCCTAAAAAACAAGACCTTACTAAAAATACATGATGAAGCGCAAAACTGCTTATAAAACGCCAACCACAAACCAAATAACGGCCAGCTCGCGAGCTGTTCCCACCCAACACCCCGTATGGGCAGGTCGCGACCTGCCCAAAAATCAACTAATCAATATATCGCGAATTCCATGGACAGCATGCGAGCTGTCCTGCCCAATATCCCCGTACGGGCACCTGCCCTCTACAAAGCGGACAGCTCGCGAGCTGTCCCTACAAAGAACACACTTTACAATCCCCTTTTTCCTTTATCTCTCCAACCAAAACACCTTTACTATTCATTTTTAAATCGCAACAATCCATATAACCTTGGGCTATTAATTTCCTGGCTCGTTGTATTTGCGACTTGATGGTTGGCAAGGGTAATTGCAGTTTTTCTGCAACCTCTATTTGCTTCAAACCTTTAATATCGGCTAAAAACAAAGGCGTTCTGTATTTTTTTGGTAACTGCATAATAATACCATGTAAACAATCCAGTTTGGTGTGTTCCTTTGCATCTTCTTCAAAATACAAATCTTCTTGAGTTTGTGGAGTCCCTGTTTTATTTTGTCTAAAATAATCCAGAACTGTATATCTAGCTATGGAAAACACCCAAGCCTTGAGCTTGTCTTCATCTTTAAGGGTGTCTTTTTTAGTGTGTATTTTAATAAAGCTGTCTTGGAGTAAATCGTCTGCCACATCTGGGTTTTTCACCTGACCTAAAATAAAGTGTTTTAAGTCTTCAGCATATAGGTTCCAAATAGTCTTTGTAGTCATTCTTCAAAAATTAAAAAAGCAGCTTCTTTAGTGTAAAATTACTAAAAAAGCTGCTGTCATTCTGTTATTTAGCATTCCTTAACAGTTGCAATTGGCACATGTACAGTTTTGACAAGTACAATTTTTACAGTTCCCATCTTTGCAACCAGAACAATTGCAAGTACAATCAGTATTTTTCATTTCAATGTGTTTTTAGGTTCGTATAATAGACGTCGGAATTATTAAAAAGATGCATTCCTATCACTTTTTAATCGAAAACAACATCAAAACTCAATACTCTACACCGCTTTATAAACTTAAATTTTTATATCTGTTTTTTGTCATACGAGTAAAAAATTTGCAAATATCTACGAAACCTACCAAGCCGGCAGGCGGGTCAGCCGGAAACATAAACATGAGAATATGAAAGCTATTACGCCGATTAACATAGAACAAAAACAAAATTTTGAAATTAGTAACTACAAATAAAAGTTACTATAATATCAGCATTCATAGCTTTATGATATTTTGCGGACAATCTGGCTTAAATTATAGGGATACCGCAAAATCAAAACACCTACTTTGTTTTTTAAAATTTCTTCCCTTTACTTTCTTCCAGGTAGAATGTATTTTTTAATGCCATCTTTCCCTTTTTCCAATTCACTGCAATTAGGGCATACGTGCACAATTCCTTCTTTAATATGATATCCATCCACATGCTCCTTTACAAAACCTTGAACAAGCATATAGGAGTCTTCGTGATTATTAACGTCCACCTGCTTATCCTTGTACAACGTCCGTATTTTACCATCGTATTCTTGGTACCCCCAACAGAGAGAACAAATTCCCTCCGGAGATTTATTAGTAGTTTCCTCTTCTGGTTTTTTAAAAAAAGCAACTATTGTTTTTATAACATCCATAATATGTGTTTTTCATCCAATTGTAATTTAAGGAATAATCTAAATAATGACAAGGACTCCTAGAGATATCTTAGGGGTGTAATTAAAAAAAACAATCATAACTCTGTAAATTATTTTAAATTTCAGAAAAGAAAGAGTCCTGACTCCAATTTTGTGGATTTAAGTCGATATAATTAGAGATTTTCTCATACGCATCTGGCGTTCTAATAATATGATCATAAAATGAACGTTTCCAAGAAAAATCAAGAAAACCTGTTTCGTGGATTAATTTAGAAGATGTGGTTTTAAAAGCTCCAACCAAACTTGAAAGCGATTTTATTGTCAAGGCCTTCTCTGTTGTTTTCAAACTATCTATCTCAATAATTGCATGCACATGATTGGGCATAACAACATAATTAGTTATAAGCACATAAGGATATTGTTTTTCCAACCACCACAACCTATCTTGAACAATAAGACCAAAGGCATTCAAATTCATAATTTTGCTGACTGGGTTATTATGGAATTCATCAGGAATAATAGAATCATTCCGTACGGACAACCCGCGAGCTGTACTCGTAATCTCAAGAGCTGTCCCCAAAACCTCTCGATCTGTTTTTTCCTTATCAATTTCAACAACCTCACCAAAACAACAGCGCATTTTTTGAACACAAATCGTTACGAAATATAAATTATCTCTAGAATAATCATAGCCTTTCATTCTATTTCGTTTCCTATTTTTCATTCAAATAAAATTTTAAATCAAACACTTAAATATAATTCATTTTTTTCAATCCCACACCCGCATCCGTACGGACAGCTCGCGAGCTGTCCCCAAAATCGCCCAATCAATATAACGCGCAATCAGCACGGACAGCTCGCGAGCTGTCCCTACACACAAACAAAAAAATGCTTCAATCTTGCCATATCACTGCAAAAAAGAAGCATTCTTCTTAAAATATCTATTATTATATCAATACACGCACCCGTACGGACAGCTCGCGAGCTGTCCCCTACAATCACCCAATCAATATAACGCACAATCCGTAAGGACAGCTCCCGAGCTGTCCCTACCCACAAACAAAAAAATGCTCCAATTTTGCCATATCGCAGCAAAAAAGAAACATTCCTCTTAAAATATATATTATTATATCAACCCACGCACCCGTACGGACAGCTCGCGAGCTGTCCCCCAAAATCGCCCAATCAATATAACGCGCAATCAGCACGGACAGCTCGCGAGCTGTCCCTACCCACAAATAAAAAAATGCCTCAATCTTGCCTTATCACAGCAAAAAAGAAGCATTCCTCTTAAAATATCTATTATTATATCAATACACGCACCCGTACGGACAGCTCACGAGCTGTCCCCCACAATCGCCCAATCAATATAACGCGTAATCAGCCAGGACAGCTCCCGAGCTGTCCCTACGCTGTCCCTATAGGATTACATATTTCTTCTATATTGTCCGCCTACTTCAAATAAAGCGGAAGTAATTTCACCTAATGAACATACTTTACAGACCTCCATCAAAGCTTCAAAAATATTCTCGTTATGTATGGCTTTCGTTTGAAGTTCTTTCAGCATCTCTTTCGTGTCATTTGCTTTATGAAGATTCTCCAAGGTTTTTATTTGAAATTGTTTCTCTTCTTCCGTAGCACGAATAACCTCTGCAGGTTGAACCGTTGGAGATCCTTTAGAGCTCAAGAACGTATTCACACCAATAATAGGGAATTCACCATTGTGCTTTAAAGTTTCATAATACAAACTCTCTTCTTGTATTTTACTACGTTGGTACATGGTTTCCATGGCTCCAAGAACGCCTCCTCTTTCGGTTATTCTATCAAATTCCAAAAGAACGGCATCTTCCACTAAATCGGTTAATTCTTCAATAATAAACGACCCTTGAATTGGGTTTTCGTTTTTAGCCAATCCCAATTCTTTATTTATAATCAATTGAATGGCCATAGCACGACGCACAGATTCTTCGGTTGGTGTGGTTATCGCTTCATCGTACGCATTGGTATGTAAAGAGTTGCAATTATCGTAAATAGCATACAAAGCTTGAAGTGTGGTTCTAATATCGTTAAAATCAATTTCCTGGGCATGCAAGCTACGTCCAGAGGTTTGAATGTGGTATTTCAACATTTGTGCTCTAGCATCGGCGCCATATTTATGCTTCATGGCTTTTGCCCATATTTTTCTAGCTACACGACCAATAACTGCATATTCTGGATCGATACCATTGGAGAAGAAAAACGATAGGTTTGGACCAAAATCGTTAATATCCATACCGCGACTTAAATAGTATTCTACGTAAGTAAATCCGTTTGAAAGCGTTAAAGCCAATTGCGTAATTGGATTGGCTCCTGCTTCTGCAATATGATAGCCCGAAATAGACACGGAATAGAAGTTACGGACATTGTTTTCAATAAAATACTCTTGAACATCTCCCATTAATCGCAAAGCAAATTCTGTAGAGAAAATACAGGTGTTTTGTGCTTGGTCTTCTTTTAAAATATCGGCTTGAACGGTTCCACGAACTTGGGCAATAGTTTTTGTTTTAATATCTAAATACACGTCTGCTGGTAAAACTTGGTCTCCAGTAACTCCTAACAACATCAAGCCTAAACCATTATTCCCTTCTGGTAAGTTGCCATTATATTTAGGTCTATCGATACCTTTCCCTTTGTAGATTTTAGCAATTTTAGCTTCAACTTCCTTTTCTAATCCGTTTTCTTTAATGTAAAACTCACATTGTTGATCTATGGCTGCATTCATAAAAAAACCTAGCAACATAGGTGCAGGACCATTAATGGTCATACTTACTGAGGTCATCACGTTTGCTAAATCGAAACCAGAATACAATTTTTTAGCATCGTCCAAACAGCAGATTGAAACTCCTGCGTTACCTATTTTTCCGTAAATATCTGGACGTAAGTCTGGATCGTTTCCGTAAAGGGTCACACTATCAAAAGCTGTAGATAAACGTTTGGCTGGTAAACCTGCGCTTACATAATGAAAACGTCTATTGGTGCGCTCTGGTCCACCTTCACCTGCAAACATTCTTGCCGGATCTTCTCCTGTACGCTTAAAAGGATATAATCCTGAAGCATAAGGGAACTCTCCTGGCACATTTTCTTGCAAGCACCATTTTAAAATATCGCCCCAAGCTTGGTACTTAGGCAAAGCAATTCTTGGTATTTGTAAATGGGATAGCGACTCTGTATGCGTTTCAATTTTAATTTCCTTATCTCTTACTTTAAAAGAATAGATCGGGTTTTTATAGGTGTTTACTTTCTCTTCCCAACCAGTAATTACTTCCCAGTTGTAAGGATCTAGATTTAGTTTAACACGGTCAAATTCGCCAACAAGCAACTTAATAAAGTCTTTGTTTTCTTTTGATGTTATCGATTTGGAATCGATTCCGGCTTTATCCAATTCAGGAGTATGTCCAACAACAGATTCCATGGTTTTATAGATACCATATAATTTTTGAGCAACCTCAACCTGATCGTTGGCTTTCTTATCGTAAGCGCGATTGTTTTCAGAGATTTCAGATAAGTAACGCGTTCGTGCAGGTGGAATAACATACACCTTCTCGCTCATTTCGTTTGTAATCTTGTATTTAGATTTTAAATCAGCTTTTGTTTTTTCCACTACCTCATCCATAATCGCTTTATAAAGCGTATTCATTCCTGGATCGTTAAATTGAGAGGCAATGGTTCCAAAAACAGGTAAATCTTCTGGTTTCGCATCCCATAATAAATGGTTGCGCACATATTGTTTTTTCACATCGCGTAAGGCATCTAAAGCCCCGCGTTTATCGAATTTATTGATGGCTACCAAATCGGCAAAATCAAGCATATCAATTTTCTCCAATTGGGTGGCTGCTCCAAATTCTGGAGTCATCACATATAAGGAAACATCTGAATGTTCTATAATTTCGGTATCAGACTGCCCAATACCTGAAGTTTCAATAATAATTAAATCGTATTTGGCAGCTTTTAAAACCTGAATGGCTTCATGTACATATTTTGAAAGTGCTAGGTTAGACTGACGCGTAGCCAAGCTTCTCATATAAACTCGAGAATTGTTAATGGCATTCATACGAATTCTATCACCTAAAAGGGCGCCACCAGTTTTTCGTTTGGAAGGATCTACAGAAATTAGACCTACTGTTTTTTCTGGAAAATCGATTAAAAACCGACGTACCAATTCATCCACTAAAGACGATTTTCCTGCACCTCCAGTTCCAGTAATTCCCAGAACAGGTGTTTTTGAATTTTTATTTATAATGTGAATTTTATCTAAAGTATCTTTTGCTACCTCTGGATAATTTTCAGCCGAAGAAATAATTCTAGCAATGGATCTGGCATTTTTCTTTGGAAGTAAATCTACGTCAACGTCTAAGATGTCTCCAACCGCAAAATCCGATTGCTCCACCAAATCGTTAATCATTCCTTGAAGACCAAGCGCTCTTCCATCGTCTGGCGAATAGATACGAGCAATCCCATAATCCATTAATTCCTTTATTTCCGAAGGAAGAATGACACCTCCACCTCCACCAAAAATCTTGATGTGCTCTGCGCCTCTTTCCTTCAACAAATCGTACATATACTTAAAGTATTCGTTATGTCCTCCTTGATAAGAAGTTAAACAAATAGCGTTGGCATCTTCTTGAATGGCTGTAGTTACAACTTCTTCAACACTTCTGTCATGACCTAAATGAATCACTTCCACCCCTGTGGATTGAATAATTCGTCGCATGATGTTTATAGAAGCATCATGACCATCAAATAGAGATGCGGCTGTTACTATTCGTACTTTATGTTTGGGTTTATAAGGTGCTATAGGTTCCATGTATAAAATTCTTATTTTTTAGTGGCACAAATTTACGCAATATTCAACAAACCTCCACCCTCCATAAATTTATAATCTTTGTCTAAATCTGAAATTATAAATTTGATACATTATATTTGTCAAAAATTTATATCATGATCAAAAAATGTTTTGCTTTTTTATTAGTTATCAACTTCATGTCTTGTGCCGAATTACAAGAAGTAGTCAATCAATTACCTGAAAACACAGCAGGAATTAGCAACACCCAAATTGCAGCTGGTTTAAGAGAAGCCTTGGATCAAGGAATTGACAAACAGGTAAGCAAATTAACCCAAACCGATGGTTATTTTAAAAACGATTTGGTGAAAATATTACTTCCCGAAGAATTACAAAAAGTAGATAAAGCCCTTCGTGATATAGGCTTAGGCTCTTTGGCAGATGAAGGTTTAAAGGTATTGAATCGTGCAGCTGAAGACGCTGTTGGAACAGCTACTCCTATTTTTATAAATGCAGTTAAAGGAATTACTTTTGCCGATGCAAAAACTATCCTTCTTGGAAGTGACGATTCTGCCACCCTCTATTTGGCCGGAAAAACAGAATCTGCGCTGTATACCGAATTTCACCCAGTAATAGACAACTCGTTTAAAAAGGTTGGAGCCGACCAAATCTGGTCTAATTTAATTAGCAAATACAATAGCATTCCATTTACTTCTAAAGTGAACCCAGACTTAACAAATTACGTTACGGAAGAAGCGCTAAAAGGAGTTTATAAAATGATAGCTGTTGAAGAAAAAGATATTAGAACCAACTTCTCTTCCAGAACAACCGATTTATTGAAACAAGTATTTGCTTTACAAGATAAAAAATAAAGTTTCTGTGGATATTTTAAAATAAGCCTACTGACTATGTATTTAAATAGTTGAAAAAAAGTAAGTTAATTCTCCAAATCAAAATCGATTCCTACAGAATCGATTTTTTTTATCAACAATCTCAACATTTAACACACTGTTAACTTGCTCTATTCTATATTTTTAGATATATTTAATATTCAAAGGTATGAGCCATGGAAAATTCAAAAAAAATCGAAGAAAACCAAATCAAGTTACAAAATCGTTATAAGCAGCTTATAGAACAAGCTTACAATCTACGCCAAACGGATTGCGCTATGAGTGATATTTCGGAGTATAAAGCCATCAAACTTTTACACAAATTAAACCGGTTGAAATACTTGAATAGGGAATTTGGAAAACAAAGATTGATATAAGCTCTTCATTTCAACTAAAACTTCGTCTCAATCTTTATTTTATAAAGATTCAAGTCTTAGTGCCTTAAAATATTTAAAGGATTTTGCCAATCTGGATCCATACCAAGAAAACAATTCGCCATCAACCAACAACACCTTTGCATTTGGAAATGCTATTTTCATGGCTTCTACATGCGCATCCTTAAACGGAAATGGTTCTGTGGAAAGCATAATAACTTCAACATCCTTCCCTAGATCTTTTTCTAAATCAATTTCTGGATACCTATCTAGGTACAGAAAATAATTTTCAAACTTTCCAACAGTCAATAAGGCATTTATAAAATTAGTATTAGCAGCAACCATCCAGGGGGTTTTCCAAATAAAATAGGCCGTTTTCAATTTTGGCTGATCTTTTATGAAGTCTTGAAATTCTTGATGTTCCTTTTTAATGGTTAAAATAATAGCTTCCGCACGACGCTCTACTGAAAAAATGGCTCCGTACATAGCAATGAGCTCTAAGCAATCTTCAATAGTATAAATATCGCTTAAATGAACAGGAGCTATTTTCTCCAGTTCTTCAATCATTTCTTGCGTGTTTTCCTCCTTATTACATAAAATGATATCGGGTTGGAGCGCTTTTATTTTATCAAAATGAACTTGTTTTGTTCCTCCAACGACCGCTACATTAGAAAGAAGATGATGCGGATGCACACAGAACTTAGTAATCCCAACTAAAGATGATTCCAAACCTAAATCGTACAATAATTCCGTTTGCGAAGGCACCAAGGAAACAATTCGTTTGGGTGTCGACTTGAAACTAATAATTCTATCTAACTGGTCTTTCATTTGGAATAGATGCTAGTCTTCGTTTTACTTATAATTTATAGACTTTTTACTACAACTTTGCTCTTAATATGACTTCCATTTCCTGCTGAAGTTCTTTTGCTTTACCTGCTGCAGCTTGGGCAAAATCTTCTTGCTTGGAAGCATAAATAATACCTCTTGAAGAATTAATAAGCAACCCAACGTTTGTACTCAAGCCATATTTACAAACATCTTGCAAGTTTCCTCCTTGTGCGCCAACTCCTGGAACCAATAAAAAACTGTTTGGAACAATGTTTCTTATGTCAGCAAAATATTCAGCTTTGGTTGCTCCTACCACATACATTAAGTTTTCGGAATTCCTCCAAGCTTTAGACGTTTCTAAAACCTGCTTGTATAATTCTTTTCCATCCATCATTTTCGTCTGAAAGTCGAAAGCACCTTCATTGGAAGTTAAAGCCAACATAATAGTGTGCTTGTTTTTAAAAGCCAAAAACGGTTCAACAGAATCCTTTCCCATATAGGGAGCTACGGTAACACTATCGAAACCTAAGTCCTCAAAAAAAGCCTTGGCATACATACTGCTTGTATTCCCAATGTCTCCTCTTTTGGCATCGGCAATGGTAAAGATTTCGGGATAATTTTGATTGAGATACTGAATGGTTTTTTCCAAAGACTTCCAACCCTTTAAACCATAAGCTTCGTAAAAAGCAGTATTGGGTTTATACGCCACACACAACTGATGGGTGGCGTCTATAATGGCTTTATTGAAAGCGAAAATCGGGTCTTCTTCTTCTAATAAATGCTGTGGGATTTTATGTAAGTCGACATCTAATCCGATGCAGAGAAAGGATTTCTTTTTTAGGATTTGTTCTGTTAATTGCTGTGTGGTCATCTTATAAAAAAAGCCTCAGAAAAGAGGCTAGGTTTTAAATTACGTCTGTATTTGCTTTTAGCTTCTCGGTATTTTCAGCTAACTGAAGTTCATCTATAATTCTTTGGATATCGCCATTTACAATATTTCCTAAATCGTATAGGGTTAAACCAATTCTATGATCGGTTACGCGACCTTGAGAATAATTATAGGTTCTAATTTTAGCACTTCTATCTCCAGAACTTACCATAGAACCACGCTTTGCAGCATCTTCAGCATTTTTCTTCGCCAATTCTATATCATATAATCTAGAACGCAATACCTTAAAAGCTTTCTCTTTATTTTTATGTTGGGATTTTTGATCCTGACATTGCGCCACCAATCCTGTTGGAATATGCGTTAAACGCACAGCCGAATAGGTTGTATTTACCGATTGCCCTCCAGGTCCAGACGAACAGAAAAAATCGATACGTACGTCTTTTGGATTTATTTCTACATCAAACTCCTCGGCTTCTGGAAATACCATAACCGTTGCAGCACTTGTATGTACACGGCCTTGCGTTTCTGTTTGTGGCACACGTTGCACTCGATGCACGCCAGCTTCAAATTTTAAAGTGCCGTACACATCATCTCCTGTTACCTCAAATTGAATTTCTTTAAAACCACCATTGGTTCCTTCACTATAATCAACAGTATCTACTTTCCAACCTTTACTTTCGCAATATTTGGAGTACATTCTAAACAAATCTCCAGCAAAAATACTGGCTTCGTCTCCTCCTGTTCCTGCACGTAATTCCATCACGGCGTTTTTGGAATCTTCTGGATCTTTAGGAATTAAAAGGACTTTTATTTCTTCTTCCAATCTCGGAATTCCTTCTTTGGCTTCGTCATATTGCATTTTAGCCATATCCACCATTTCCGGATCGTTACTATCTGAAATTATTTCTTCAGCCTCTTGCAGATTATTGGTAAGCTCTAGATACTCCTCGCGCTTATTCATTAAAATTCGTAAATCCTTATATTCCTTATTTAATTCCACATAGCGTTTTTGATCGGTCATAATATCAGGCTGAATGATTAAATCGCTCACCTCATCAAAACGTTGCTTTACTATTTGTAACTTATCTAACATGTATCTTACTAAATTATGTGGTCAAAAATACGATAAATTATGGATTTTAGTTTTTTTTTACAGCCTGAGTTTTTCCTAAAACATAAAATATTTTACAAGCTCTAAGGTTTTCATTTCAAGGCCATACTACTAATAGCCCTATTTTAATTGACGATTCTATGCCAATAACAGTTTCCTAGATACTATAAAAGTTTTTAAATAAAAAAAGGAAGCTGCTAACAACTTCCTTTTTAAAACCATAACTATTTACAACAATTATCCACACTTAGAAGAACCGCAATCCTTACAGGTCAAGCAGCCTTCTTGGTAAATTAAATTGGTAGAACTACAACTCATACAAGTCTGTCCTTTGGCTTGTGTGCCATCTTCCACATAACGTTTTATAGCACGAACCACCCCATTTTTCCAAGTGTTAATGGATTCGTTGTCCAATTGTAAACTATTGATTAAATCGACAATCTTATCTATAGGCATTCCATGACGTAAAGTACTTGAAATGAGCTTGGCATAATTCCAATATTCTGGATTGAATTTATGTGAAAGCCCTTCAATAGTAGTCTTATAACCTCTTTTATTTTTATATTGAAAGTCGTATCGAGAGGTTCCGTCTTCGTTTCTGTTTTTAATGATCACACCATTATTTGCCCAACGAGGAATTAAAATTCCATCTTCGTCGTCTGCCAACCCCGTGAAGACTTCGTAAGGTTTTCCATCAATCAAACCAATAAATGCAATCCATTTATCTTTATTATTTTGAAAACGAACCACGTCGGCCTCCAAGACTTGAGGACGCTTTGTTGGGAAAGCTGTTAGTGTATCTTGAGTTTCGTCTTCAGGTTTTTCTTCATTTGAAATTAAAACCCCAGAACGGGATCCATCTCTATAAACAGTTACGCCTTTACAACCTGCTTCCCATGCTTCTAGATACAATTGTCCAACCAATTCCTCAGTAGCATCGTTAGGTAAATTTATGGTAACACTTATGGAATGATCCACCCATTTTTGAACAGCGCCTTGCATGCTTACTTTGCTCATCCAATCCACATCGTTAGAAGTGGCTTGGTAATAAGGCGATTTCTTAATTAAAACATCCAACTCTTTTTGTGTAAAATCCTTAGATGAATCTATGCCATTTACTTCCATCCATTGTTTAAATCTATGATGAAAAACCACATATTCTTCCCAAGAATCACCTACTTCATCTACAAAATCCACACGAACATTTTTATCGTTTGGGTTTACTTTTCTTCTTCGTTTATAAACCGGCATAAAAACAGGTTCAATCCCCGAAGAAGTCTGCGTCATTAAACTAGTAGTTCCAGTTGGAGCAATGGTTAACAAGGCAATATTTCTTCTTCCGTGTTCCAGCATGTCGTAGTACAACTTATTGTCTGCTTCTTTTAAACGCAGGATAAACGGATTGTTTTTTTCTCTTTCGGCATCAAAAATAGCAAATGGACCTCTATCTTTTGCTGTATAAACAGAGGCTCTATAAGCTTCTATTCCTAAAGTTTTATGTACTTCAACAGAAAACTCATTGCCTTTTTTACTTCCGTATTTAATGCCTAAAGCTGCAAGCATATCTCCTTCGGCAGTAATTCCAATTCCTGTTCTTCGGCCTTCGTTTGCTTTTGTTTGAATGTTCAACCAAAGATTTCTTTCGGTAGCTTTTACTTCATCTAATTCTGGATCTGCATCAATTTTAGCGATAATAACATCAATCTTCTCAAGTTCTAAATCGATAATATCGTCCATGATACGCTGCGCCACATGCACATGTTTTTTGAACAACTCGAAATTAAAAGCAGCTTTATCTGTAAACGGATTTTCTACATAGGAAAATAAATTAATGGCCAATAAACGACAAGAATCGTATGGACAAAGAGGGATTTCACCACATGGATTTGTCGAAACGGTTTTATAACCTAAATCGGCATAGCAATCTGGTACAGATTCATTAATAATAGTGTCCCAGAACAAAATACCAGGTTCAGCAGATTTCCAGGCATTATGGACTATTTTTTTCCAAACTTTATTGGCTTCAATGGTTTTGGTGAATTTTGGGTCGGCACTAAATATCGGGTATTTTTGAGTGTAAGTACCATTGGATTTTACAGCTCTCATAAACTCATCATCTATTCTTACGGATACATTGGCACCCGTAACCTTGCCTTGCTCTAATTTAGCATCTATAAAATCTTCAGAATCTGGATGATTAATAGATACCGATAACATTAAAGCACCACGACGCCCATCTTGCGCCACTTCTCTGGTAGAGTTAGAATATCGCTCCATAAAAGGCACAATTCCAGTAGAAGTTAATGCGGAGTTTTTTACTGGAGATCCTTTTGGTCGGATATGTGATAAATCGTGACCAACACCTCCACGACGTTTCATGAGTTGAACCTGTTCTTGATCTATTTTCATAATCCCACCATAAGAATCAGAGTCGCCACTATTCCCAATGACAAAACAATTGGAAAGTGAGGCTATTTGATAAGGATTACCAATCCCAGCCATAGGACTTCCTTGAGGGACAATGTATTTAAAATCTTTAATTAAGTCGAAAATTTCTTTTTCGGATAGCGGATTTGGGTATCGCACTTCTATTCTTGCAATTTCTTTGGCAATACGTTTATGCATATCGTCTGGAGTCAATTCGTATAAATTTCCCTCAGAATCTTTCAAGGCATATTTATTAATCCATACGCGAGCAGCCAAATCATCGCCATTAAAATATTTCACAGAAGCTTCAAAAGCCTCGTCTTGGGAATACGTTGTTGGAAGGGTTTTTTGTTGGGTTTGAGCACTCATTTTCTAATCTTGTTTTAAAATATTTTGATTATTTTACTAAAGCGTAAAGTAAGCAAAAATTTCCCATTTAAAAAATAAGTTAAATCATAAAGTTTCCAGAAAAAATACTTACAACATTAACCTTCAGGTGATTAACTATTTATCAACAATAAAAAGTTAACAAATATTTTGTTTTGAATTAAAAGTCAACAACCACCCCAACGCCTAGCAATTGTTTCCATTGCACCTTGGCTCCCTTGATATCATACTCACCTTCAACCGAGGTTTCAACTTGTGTTTTTATATCATTATCGTATTTAAGATGCGACCCGAAATTGGCTTTTATAAAGTTATTCACTTTAAAATCTAAATTAATTTGCCAGTCAACATCAATGTTCCCGAAATCGTTTAAATAATCGGAATAAAAACTCACATAATTACCAAGAAAAACATTTTCAAAAACTTGGACCTCGTAGGCACTTGTTAATAAGATTCCTACTTCATTTCGTATTCGTTCTCCAGCAACAAGCACATTTCCATCACTGTCGTAAACAGCCGGAGTCACCCCAAAAGACCCAGCATTTGCTAGTTTACTATCTAAAACAAAGGTTGTTTTTATGGTTAATGGCGAAAAGTACAGCGAAAATTTATCTATATTTTTTCCATATTCAATTCCTCCTCCAACAAACAAATAGCCTGGCGCCATGAAACTGGACAATACATTGGATTCGTCTGGATAATTATAACCTGCTGTAAATTGTGTTTTAAAATTAAATCTTGCGGAATAATACCAATTGGTATATTCCTCTTTTTTATAGCCCAGGGTTGAACTAATATCAATGATATCATCGGTTTTACGCAGTCCTTGATTTTCTTGACTATTAACGCCATATCGCGTTATTAATAGACTGCTCCAGATTAAATGCTTGTAGCGATATTTTAAAGCACTTTCAAAATTAATTAATGCAGAAATGGAGTTACTTCCACCAGAGTTCCAGTTTACAAAGGCCACTTCACTCATAAGCATACTCGCTTTGTTTTTATGGGTCCATTTTGGAACACTGATATCCTCTATTTTAAAAAACAAAGAATCAGGTTGTGCAAAAATAAATTGAAAACTAACTAAAAATAAAATAAAAACAACCTTCCTCACGCATTCGAAATTTTAAACTTAATAAATAAACTCTCCAAATTCGCTATAAATGCTAAGCTGTTTTTTATCTGAGGCTTCTACGCGTCCAATAATTTTAGCATCTACTTGAAACGATTTTGAGATGGCGATAATATCTTGTGCAACCTCTGGAGAAACATACAACTCCATACGGTGTCCACAATTAAATACCTGATACATTTCTTTCCAATCTGTTTTAGATTGCTCTTGAATAAGTTTAAACAACGGAGGAACAGGAAACATATTATCTTTTATAATATGAAGTTCTTCTATAAAGTGAAGTATTTTGGTTTGGGCACCTCCACTGCAATGAATCATTCCATGGATGGTGTCGCTAGTATATTGGGATAATATTTTCTTAATAATTGGGGCGTAAGTCCTTGTTGGCGATAAAACTAATTTCCCCGCATCGATAGGCGAATCTTTAACTTTATCTGTTAGTTTTACCCGTCCAGAATAAACCAAATCTTCAGGAACGGCAGCATCATAACTTTCTGGGTATTTTTCCGCTAAATATTTATGGAACACATCGTGCCTGGCAGAAGTTAAGCCATTGCTTCCCATGCCACCATTGTATTCTTTTTCGTAAGAAGCTTGACCAAAAGACTCTAAACCAACAATAACGTCGCCTGGTCTAATATTGGCATTATCTATAACATCTGCACGCTTTAATCTGGCAGTAACTGTAGAATCCACAATGATGGTTCTAACCAAATCGCCCACGTCTGCAGTTTCTCCCCCTGTGGAATGAATAGTCACACCAAAAGATTTCAATTCTGAAATAAGCTCTTCAGTACCATTAATTATTGCTGAAATGACTTCGCCTGGAATTAAGTTTTTATTTCTCCCTATTGTAGAAGATAGCATGATATTTTCTGTGGCTCCAACACAAAGCAAGTCGTCGATATTCATTATAAGCGCATCCTGAGCAATTCCTTTCCAAACCGAAAGATCTCCTGTTTCTTTCCAATACATATACGCGAGGGAACTTTTGGTACCAGCCCCATCAGCATGCATTACAAGACAATGCTCTTGACTATTGGTTAAATAATCTGGCACAATTTTACAAAAGGCTTTTGGAAAAAGGCCTTTGTCGATGTTTTTGATAGCGTTGTGCACATCTTCTTTTGAAGCCGAAACACCTCTTTGCGAATATCTTTTGCTTATTTCTCCACTCATAAAATTGAATTGAAGTGCAAAAATAGCAATTGTTATCTACTTATTTGTTAATAATCTGATTGGAATTGATAATTGTAGGCGCATTCTTCTTAGATTTAACTTTTCTTTTAGAACCTCCAAAATAAAAATTAAGACCTACGGCCATCCTCCAATAAACATCTTCTATATTTCCATTTATTTCCCCATCTATTTCGTCTCTAAAGACTTCATTATAATCTGAAAATATTTTAATTCCAACGCGATCTGCCAGAAGATATTCCAAACCTAACCCACCCTGCATTTTCATTTCGGATGATTCAAAATAGTTTGAAGCATTTACACCTCCTCCAATATAAATATAAGGGGTAAACCTATTGTAGGGCAAAAGCGTAGCTTCCAAATTCAAATCGAAGGACATAAAACCCTCGTTTATATCATCTTTATATGCCAAGTTGAATTTGTTAAAACTTACGTTTACGTTTAGATAATGAATGATGTATCGCTTATAACCTGCACGCATAAACAATTCAAACATAGGGTCGGCATAATCTCCATTTGGCACCGCAGAACCCACTGCGACTTCTACGACATTATTTGCTCTTAAATTATTAAACTCGATTTCGTTGTATTTACTTCTTTGTGCCCACACATTAAAAAAACAGCCCAAGCCAAAAAAGAGGACAAAAAGAAACTTAAGATGATGTTTTGAATTTTTCATATGCAACACGTATTTTCTATTATCTCTGGTTAATATGAAACAAACTTTAAATTAACCGAATTATAAACAGCAAAAACACTCATAAACAAATGACTCTTTTAAAAACAGAAATACTAGTTATGTAGGAAATTCTCTTTCTTTACATAACTAGTACTTATTAAAACCTTAATTAAAAGATTCTCTTTAAATAAACTATTGTTTAATAACTCTTAAAAATAATTTATTGATTAAAATTCTATTGTTTTACTTGTTGGTTGACAACTAAGTCCTTTTGCATTTCCTTCTTATTATCGCTGTTTCTTTGCGAGAATATAAAGGTTGCAGCCATAAGCATAAGAACACTTATAATGAGCCTTTTCATGTTAATTTGAATAATTGATTAATAGCACTGCTAAAATACTAAAAAACAGACTAACTAGCGACTCCTACATTACTTTTTCGTTGACCTACAAAATATTTCAGACAAACGGTATAATTTGTGATTTTTAATAAAAAAATCCTGCAAAAACTTAATTATTTTACAGGATTTCTATGGACTTTAAACTTATCTGGTAAACAGTAATTCTCTGTATTTTGTTAATGGCCAAAGCTCATCGTCTACCATGATTTCCAATTTATCACAATGATATCTAATTTCGTCGAAAAGCGGTTTTACCTGAAAACAGTAAGCGTCAGCTTTTTCTTCTAAGTTTTCAATTTTATTGGCTTCTTTTCTAGCATTAATCATCTTAGTAACATTGGAGTTGATAGATTCTATATGTTCGGAAATCTCTTCAATTAAAGTCATTTGCTCTTTGGCAAACTTTTTAAACCCATCGCCATAGATGTCTTTTAAACCTTTGACATTCTTTATTAAAACATTTTGGTATTTAACAGCAATAGGAACCACATGATTTCTAGCAATATCACCTAGAACCCTTCCCTCTATTTGAATATGCATCACATAATCCTCCATTTCAATTTCGTAACGAGAGATGCTTTCTACACGATTTAAAACATTCAAATCTTCAAACATTTTAATGGTTTTTTCAGAGATCTTTGCTTTCAATGCTTCTGGCGTGGTTTTATAATTACTTAAACCTCTTCTTTTAGCTTCTATTTCCCATTCTTCACTATAACCATTTCCTTCAAACAAAATATTTTTGGATTTCTTAATGTATTCTCTTAACACATTAAATATGGCCTCGTCTTTCTTTAATCCTTTACCTTTTTTATCTATTAGGGCGTCTACCTCAGCTTTAAACGCAATTAACTGGTTAGCAACAATGGTACTTAGTACCGTCATGGGCTTACCACAATTGGCGGTAGACCCAACAGCTCTAAATTCAAATTTATTACCTGTAAAAGCAAAAGATGATGTTCTATTTCTATCTGTATTGTCCAATAAAATCTCTGGTATTTTACCTACGACATTCAATTTAAGATCTGTTTTTTCCTCAGGGGAAAGCTTGCCATTGGTTACATTTTCCAATTCTTCCAGCACTCTAGTCAATTGCTCTCCTATAAAAACAGATATAATGGCCGGTGGCGCTTCGTTGGCGCCCAATCGATGGTCATTACTGGCAGATGCAATTGAAGCCCTAACTAGCTCTTCGTTGTCGTTTACTGCTTTTATGGTATTTATAAAGAAGGTTAAAAACTGAAGGTTGCTCATAGGTGTTTTTCCAGGAGCCAATAAATTAATTCCTGTATTGGTACTTAAACTCCAGTTGTTATGCTTTCCAGACCCATTAACTCCTTTAAAAGGCTTTTCGTGAAACAACACTTTAAAATCGTGGCGTTCTGCTACTCTGCTCATCAGATCCATGAGCAAAGAGTTGTGGTCCACTGCCAAATTGGCCTCATCGTAAACCGGTGCAAGCTCAAACTGGTTTGGAGCGACTTCGTTATGACGTGTTTTAACAGGAATTCCAAGTAACATACATTCGGTCTCTAAGTCACGCATAAATTGCATAGCTCGTTTTGGAATGGTTCCAAAATAATGGTCATCTAATTGCTGTCCTTTGGCTGAAGAATGCCCTAAAAGCGTTCTTCCTGTTAAAAGGATATCTGGTCGGGAGGCAGCCAATCCACGATCGATTAAAAAATACTCTTGCTCCCAACCTAAAGAAGTATTGACTTTTTTAACATTTTTATCGAAGTATTTACAGATGTCCACAGCAGCACTATCAATGGCTTGCAAGGCACGTAATAAAGGTGTTTTATAATCTAAAGCTTCTCCTGTATAAGATACAAATACGGTTGGAATACATAAAGTTGTTCCATAAATAAAAGCGGGAGACGTTGGATCCCAAGCGGTATATCCACGAGCTTCAAAAGTGTTTCTTATGCCTCCATTAGGAAAACTAGATGCATCTGGCTCTTGTTGCACCAATTGTCCGCCGCCAAATTTTTCGATGGCACGACCATTTCCTATGGGCTCAAAAAAAGCATCGTGCTTTTCGGCAGTGGCACCAGTTAATGGTTGAAACCAATGTGTATAATGGGTAACGCCTTTTGAAATAGCCCATTCTTTCATACCGGTAGATATGTGATCTGCGACTACTCTATCTATTTTTGTGCCGTTTAAAACGGCGTCCATGACACTTACAAAAGCTTCCTTAGTAAGGTACTGACGCATCTTATCTTCATTGAAAACATTTCTGCCGAATATGGCTGATCTGCGCTCGGTTTCTTCAATTTTAATGGCTTTTTTATTAAGCGCTTGCTTAATGGCGTAAAATCTTAATGTGGACATGACGTGAATGTGTTAGTTATGAATTTGAATATGACAAATTTATAAAAAAAATCTTTTTCCACAACACTCACCCCCTAAAAATATAGGGTGTCATTCAAAAAAAACACACATTAAGCGCGCCGACCCCTGCTTAATCTAAAGAAATGGTTAAATAAATAAAAACCATATAAGCTGCAAGAATAAAAAAACCTTTCAATCTTCCTATTTCAAACCTTTTAGGCAATAACATAAACGGAATCAAAATGGCAGCAAAACCAATCATCCAAAAAATATCGTTAGTCAATAATTTTGTGTTTACCAAAGCAATAGGATGAATCATAGCGGTAATTCCAAGTACAGAGGAAATATTAAAAATATTGGAACCAATTAAATTCCCAAGAGAAATAGCTTTTTCCTGTTTTATAGCGGCAATTACAGAAGCGGCCAACTCTGGGATACTTGTTCCAACGGCGACCATAGTTATAGAGATAACACGTTCGCTCACGCCATAAGACAAGGCTATTTCCTTTGCCCCAAATACCAACCAAGAACTTCCAAAATAAAGTGCAGCACCTCCAATTAAAAGCCAAATAATAATTTTGAAATTTGAAATCTTTTTCAAGCTGTCGTCAACAATCTCTCCAATGGATTCCACAGGCGTACCTTTGGATTGTCTAATTAATATGATTAAGAAAATAATTAGTGAAATAAAAAGTACCAGACCTTCCTTAAAATCTAAAACTTGCCCGCTTTTTAAAAGAAAGTATAGAGCTACTGACAAAATCATCATCATGGGCCAGTTAAGCCTGTAAAAATCCCTACTCATGGTTAATGGTGAAATAATAGCAGTAATTCCTAATACCAAGCCAATATTGGCAATATTGGAACCTATTACATTTCCTAGCGCTATATCTGGCGAACCGTCTAAAGCAGCTTGCAAACTAACCAAAAGCTCTGGAGCTGAAGTGGCAAAAGACACTACCGTCATTCCTATTACTAGCTTGGAAATATTAAATTTAAGAGATAAAGAAACTGAAGATCGAACTAAAAACTCCCCTCCTACAACCAATAAAACCAAACCCAAAACAATCCAAAGTAAACTCATAGTTTTTTTTTGCGAAGATAACATTTCCTTTGAAAAGGAAGTAAAAACCAAACATTTCGTTATGCAATAAAATCAATAATTAAAAGAAAGTTGTCTCACGGAAATTCAATAAACAAACAAAAAGAGGCTACCATTATGGCAGCCTCTTTTTATTGTTTTCACAAACCCCGAAGTGAATATCCGCGTTTTAAAGAAAATTAATTTTTAATTATTTTTTTAACAATCATCCCTTTTTCAGTTTGTATATTTAAAATATAAACTCCTGTTGCTAGATTTAAATCCAAATAACCGCTTTCCCTGATAACTTCAGACTGTAAGCGTCTGCCATCCACAGAAAACACATCAATGGTTGTTGTAGTTGTAATCCCTTTTATAAATAACCTTCCATTTGTAGGATTTGGATAGACACTCAAGTTTAACCCTTTATTCTGTTCGATGGATAAATTCTGACTCCACGTCTCACCCACCATATTTCCCCAAATGTATTCTATTAAATCTGGTTGATCAATAAACGGGTTTCTATTGTACTGCCAGTCGTAAATAAGGTTGTTTCTGTTCATTTCGAAATCGTCTGGTGGATCGTTTCTATGCCAGTCCAACAAGGTTTGCAAATCTCCCAACTGCCCTACTAAACCATCTGGGTACCCATTAACAATCTCTAATCCGTTATAGCGTAAGGCCAAAAAGAATACACCACGAGCAACATCGCCTTTAAAACCGCCTAGGGTTCCAACTGGCCCATTATATTCTCCATAAAACTTATTTCCTCTAGAACTGTTTTCAGGACCATCGGCTGCTCTCAGTGCATGAGCATCGTTATGTCCGTGACGCAAAGAATCAGCTGTCGTGGTCCAAAAAATGTCTTTTCCATCAGCAATTTCATCATCCTTAATACTGTAATATCCCGCTCGAGATCTTGGGAAAGTATGTTCCCTATTCCACTTACCTGTACTTACAGAAGTTGTTTGGTAATCCAATTTAGCTCTTCCTTGCTCTAAATACACCAACCACACTTCATTACTGTTTTCTGGGTTTTGATCTACTTCTTTTAAAATATCAATAACATCTGCATAGGTTTGAGCTCTTACCACATTTGGATCTGCTACAATATCTTGCAATGCTTGACGCAAATCCACATCTGCTAATCCATCTATACTGTTGTAATAACCATTAGGTTGTGTACTAGCCACAACACCATAAGTCGAGTTTATAGGTGTTCCAAAAGGTGCAATTGTAAAATCATTATCTACAACTCGAAGCAATAAAAAGTTATTATAAGGCACATAAGGCCATTGCAAATCCGTGAATTTTATAATGAGTTCTTCATCTCCTTCATCAAAATCGTCATCAACTAAAGTAATGGTTGTGGTTACGGAATTATGTCCAGATGGAATGGTAAGGGTTGTATTTCCCGTAAAATCATCATTGTTAAATCCGTAATTGTTCAACGAAATATTAAAGGTCACATCTTCAGTTACATTTTGTTGTGCTGTAAAAACAATATCAAAAACATCTCCTTCTTCGTATTGTTCTTGATCTGTATAAATAGAAATAGCATTAAAAATCTCTCCTGCGCCATCATTCAATAATCTAGGTGTTGGCGGACCTACACTATATGTACCGTCGTTATTACGTTGTATGGAATTGGTATTATTGGCTGGACCCTCATTTATTTGTTCTGTAACCCCTAGAAGAGTCATTAAACCCGTAGCATCTGGGTCGTTGGTTCCATAAACCAAAGCGTCAATTAAATTGGTTTGAGTAGCAAGTGTTCGTTCCGGGAAATCTTCTTCACTACCTATATATATAGCTACTGCATCTTCTCCATTCTGAATAACATTGGGTGGAATTAATAGCTGAGGAAACGGCGCAACAAAAGTGCTTCCTATTAAAAGCAAGCCATTAACATCTGTGGTATACCCATTTAAATCTATGGTCAAATAACTCGTGTTTCCTCCAGAAGCAGATCCGTTAAAAAACACAAGAACATATCCATCCAAGGACGCGTATGGCGTATCTGATTTCAACTCCACAAACTCTTTGTCGTCAATTCCTGGGGTGTCGCAATCCAGTTCGTTTATTACTATTTGTGAATAAGAAAATTGTGCTAAAAGTAAAAAACTAAGAAAAGTAATTAATTGTTTCATAAAAAAAAGTTTGTCACAAATATAGGCAACTGTTAGAGCATATATTGATAACTCAATTATTAAATCTTTAAATTTAACATCTTTGGGAAGATAAAAACTCAATTGAAATGAATGTCTTACTTTTGTATTGAAAAATTTGAAACAAAAGGTTCTAATAAATTCTAAACATCCAATTTATGAAGTTTATAAGACCCGATTTCTAGGAAACATATGAAAAAACAATTCTTTAAATTCTTGGCCAAATTAAACAAAACTATTCTACCAAGCTACACCAAGCAACGCTTGGACTTAAGCAAAGCCAGTAAATTCCAAATGGCTATTTTTGGTTGGAAATTATTCGTAACCAAAAATGCTTTAGATTAATTCCATTTTTTTTTGAAGTTTCATTAAAAAAAGAATATCTTTGCAACCTCAAAATCGGCCTCGTGGCGCAACTGAATAGCGCACTTGATTACGGCTCAAGAGGTTACTGGTTTGAATCCAGTCGAGGTCACAACACTAAAGAAACCACATTCTAAAAAGAATGTGGTTTTATTTTTTTATATAAGCACCTAAAAGCGCCATCTGCATCACTTTACATAGCCTATAGCCAGATCCAAGAGAACTTTAACAATACTTTAAAACTAATTAGTTCGGAAGCATCCGAACTAATCGTACATTTGTTCTACAGAACGTTAAAGAAACTAAAATGACAACAAAAATAACTGCTATATCCTTATTTGCCCTAACAATAATAGGGTGCAAATCGGTTAAAGATTCAAATACAGAAACAACAACTGCCATACCATCTGAAATTATTTTTGATATCACTTGGACCCTCTCTAAATTAGACGGAGCAACATTGGAAAACTCCGAACAGAATGGACAAACCATTCATTTTACTTTACACTCCGAAGACAATCGCGTTAGTGGTTACTCTGGATGCAATACATTTATGGGCATCTATACTGTAGAAAAAGGCAACCGAATATCTTTTTCTCAATTAGCAAGCACACGAATGGCTTGTCCTGATTCCCAAATTAAAGAACAGGAAATTCTGGACATTTTCAATTTAGCCGATAACTACAGTACTTCAGGAAATACTTTAACTTTAAACAAAGCAAAAAGAGCGCCCTTGGCCGTATTTTATAAATCGCACACAGAAAAAATTACAGAGAAATATTGGAAACTTAAAACCTTAGAAGGCGAAGAGTTTCAAATGGCCGATAATCAAGAACGTGAAATATATTTTATGTTGAAAACAAATGAGAACCGACTTGAGGGATTCTCTGGTTGCAACATGTTTGCTGGTTCTTACACCTTAGAAGAAGGACATAGAATCCGTTTTACACAAATGGCCTCGACCATGAAAGCTTGCCCGGATGTGGACGTAAATGAAAGTGAATTTCTAAAAGTATTTGAATTGACAGATAACTACAGCATTAAGGATGACATCTTATCTCTTAATGTAGGTAAACGGGCAGCTTTGGCTGTTTTTGAAGCTGTCTATTTCTAATAATTTCCATTTATATAATATCTTTATAATTGAAAAAGAAACTAATATAACAGCATGACCACAGAAAAGACGATTTGGACTATTGGGCACTCTACCAGAACGGAAGAAGAGTTTCTAAGTCTACTAAAGTCTTTTAAAATTGAACAGCTCATCGACGTTAGAAGGTTTCCAGGATCAAGAAAGTATCCACAATTTAATAAAGAAAATCTTGAAACCGTAATACCTGAAAACGGTATTTCTTATGTTCATTTAGAAAGTTTGGGCGGACGGAGAAAATCAACGCCAGATTCCAAAAACTCTGTTTGGCATCATCCATCATTTAAAGGTTACGCCGATTATATGGAAACAGCTGAATTTGAACAAGCCATAGATGCACTTAAAAAACTAGCGGTCAAAAAACCATCGGCCATCATGTGCTCGGAAGCTGTTTGGTGGCGTTGTCATCGATCCATGATTTCAGATAGATTAAAAGCAAACTCTTGGCAGGTATTGCATATTATGGGGAAAAATCAAGTCCAAGAGCATCCATATACAAAACCTGCAAAGGTAACAGATGGCGTGTTGAGCTATCACTAAGCAAGTAGTAATCAAAATCAATAAATTTTCCTATGAAAAAAACAAATATATTACTTACGGGTGCCTCTGGAACGGTTGGTTTTGAAGCATTAAATCAATTACTGGAAAAAGGCTGTTACAACGTGACCGTTTTTGATAAAAAATCAAAATTGTCAGTTGAAAAATTAGCGCCTTTCGAAAATGAAATAAATCTAATTTTTGGGGATATTACCAACCCATCAGATTTAGAGAAAATCGTCAATATGGATGCCGTCATTCATTTAGCCGCTATTATTCCACCCTTAGCAGACGAGATGCCAGAACTTGCCAAAAACGTCAATACAAAAGGCACACAAAACTTAATTCAACAATTGGAAAAGCATTCACCAAAAGCCTTTTTCATGTATAGTTCGAGTATTTCGGTTTATGGCGATCGTATAGAAAACCCTTATATCCAATTAGGCGATCCGCTTATTCCTAGTGAAGGTGATGCCTATGCTCTAACAAAAATTGAAGCAGAACAACATGTGCAGAAGAGCAAATTAGATTGGACTATTTTTAGATTGGCAGCCATTATGGGTAACCATAAAATATCCAAACTCATGTTTCATCAACCATTAAATACCGCTTTGGAAATTGCTACTCCTCGCGATACGGCTCGCGCTTTTGTAAATGGTATTGAAAAACAGAATAGTTTATCCAAACAAATATACAATTTAGGTGGTGGTGAAAGCTGCCGAATTAGTTATGAACATTTTTTAGAACGCTCGTTTGCTATTTTTGGATTAGGAAAACTCGATTTTCCAAAGCACGCCTTTGCAGATAAGAATTTTCATTGTGGCTACTATGCTGATGGTGAATTTCTCGAAAAAATCGTTACTTTTAGACAAGACACCCTCGAAGACTTTTTTAAAATGGAAGCCACTAAGGTTTCAACTATAAAAAGAATAGCAGCTTCCTTGTTTAAAAAACCAATAAAATGGTATTTATTGAAGCTTTCTGAGCCTTATGATGCTTTTAAAGCCAAAGACAAAAAGCAAATGCAACATTATTTTAACTTAGAAGCTACATCATGAATTCAATCCTCATTTATTTTTCGTTTTTGTTAGGTTTTCTATCCAATGAAAACCCGCAATTAACCATCAACATTCAAAATATAAAATCGTTTCAAGGTGAAATTATTGTTGGTGTTTTTAATTCAGAAAAAGGATTTCTAGAAGACAACGCTGTTTTTAAAGAATATAGGATACCTGCAAATAAAACGACAGAGCAGCTTATAATAACAGATTTACCTCATGGCGATTATGCCATTTCCCTATATCACGATAAAAACTCGGATAACATCTGTAATCTTAATTTTATAGGAATCCCTAAAGAACCCTACGGTTTTTCAAATAATTTTAAACCCAGGTTTTCTGCTCCTAAATTTAAGGATTGTAAGTTCTCACTTCTTAAGGATTATAAATTAGACATTAAACTTATAAATTAAAACAGTAAATTTAAAACTAATAACCAATTAATTAACAACTATTATTATGGAAGCATCATTTTTAAAATCAATCAAAGAAGCTATAAAACATTGGTACATCCCATTACTTGTAGGCTTATTTTTCATTATTGTTAGTATTGTGGCGTTCACTTCGCCAGCAGGCTCATTACTTACTCTATCTATTCTTTTTGCATTCTCGTTTTTATTTGGAGGCCTATCAGAAGTTATATTTTCAATTGTTAACAGACATCAATTGGAAAATTGGGGCTGGTCGTTGGCCTTCGGAATTATCACTTTTATAGTGGGTACATCTCTTTTAATGCACCCAGGATTATCTATGACAGTGCTTGCATTTTATGTGGGTTTTATTATTATGTTTCGTTCGGTAGCATCCATCAGTTTTGCATTGGACTTAAAAAGATATGGCAGTAAAAACTGGGGTCTTTTATTAGTGATGGGAATTTTAGGAACTATTTTTTCCTTCATATTAATTTGGAACCCACTTTTCGCAGGGGCTTATATAGTTATTCTAGTGGCATTAAGCTTCCTATTTGCTGGTCTCTTCAGTATTTTCTTAGCCTTTCAATTACGAAAAATTCATAAATCCTCTAAAACTATTTCAACTAAATTGAAAGCCCGTTATGATGATCTTATGGAAGAAATTCGTGAGGAATGGAAAGATTAAAACACATAAATACAGTTTTGTTATTCTTAGTGAAAACCGATAGAAATTAAAGATATCCAAATATTAAAAAAACAATAGGCTTTAAAATTTAAAGTATTAATGTGGAATATAATTTAAACAAATAGTATCATGCAAAATTTAAAAGATAAAGTAATCATCGTAACAGGTGGAGCCGCGGGAATTGGTGGGGCAATGACTTCTGAGTTAACAGAAAGAGGTGCTTGCGTAGTTGCTGTAGATTTAAATGAAGATGCTGGCAAGAAAAAAGTAGCTTCCAATCCAAAACAAATTGCATTTTTAAAAGGAGACATATCCAAAGAATCAGTTGCAAAAGAAGCGGTTGCATTAGCTATTTCTAAATTCGGAAAATTAACAAGTATAGTTAATAACGCACACGCATCTCGCCAAAAACCCTTAATGGAGCTCACAGAAGAAGACTGGGAATTATCCATGAACACAGGCTTAAAAGGCACGTTAAACTTTATGAAAGCGGCTTATCCAGAACTTAAAAAAACTGGAGGATCGATTGTGAATTTTGGATCTGGAGCTGGATTATTGGGTCAAAAAAATCAAGGAAGCTATGCGGCAGCTAAAGAAGCTATTCGAGGATTATCTCGTGTGGCAGCTAATGAATGGGCAGAAGATGGCATTCGTGTAAATGTTGTTTGTCCGTTAGCGTTTACCGAGGGTGTTAAACAATGGAAAGAAAATTTCCCAGAACAATATGAAGAGATAATCAGTAAAAATCCGATGCAGCGTTTTGGAGATCCACAAAAGGATGTCGCACCAATTGTCGCCTTTTTATTAAGTGATGACAGTCAATACATGACGGGTCAAACACTTATGGCAGATGGTGGAGATATAAAATTGAGATAGTAGAAAAACTATAATACTATGAACACATCAGAGTTATTCAACCTTAAAGGAAAAACAGCCATCGTTACTGGTGGTGCCAACGGCATAGGAAAAGCAACGGCTATAATTTTAGCAAAACACGGAGCCAATATTTCTATTGGGGATTTTAATTTAGAGGATGCTAAAAAAACAGTCAAAGAAATTGAAGCTTTAGGCGTAAAAGCGATTGCGGTATCATGTAACGTATTAAAAGATGAGGATTTGGTGAATTTAGTCGATACAACGGTTAAAGAATTAGGCGGGATCCACATTTTAATAAACAACGCTGGAGGTGGCGGAGGCGGACGCGAAAACCCTTTTAAATGCTCCATAGAAGACATCAAACGCGATTATGAACTCAACGTTTTTAGCGGTTGGAGATTATGTCAATTAACCGTACCACATATGAAAAAAGCGGGTTATGGTTCCATCGTATTTACAACTTCCATGTCTAGCATCAACAAAAGTCCGAACATGAGTGGTTATGGTGGTTCTAAAGCAGCCGTTAATCATACCGTAGCTAATTTGGCATACGATTTTGGCCCAGAAGTCCGCATCAATGCTGTTGGTCCTGGAGCAACAAGAACAGCTGCCTTGGAAAGTGTCTTGACACCTGAAATTGAAAAAGCAATGTTGGCACATACCCCAATTAAACGCTTAGGAACCGCAGAGGATATAGCTGGAGCCATGTTGTATTTTGCTTCGCCAATTTCGGAATGGGTTAGTGGACAAACTATTTTTGTTAATGGCGGTGGCGAGCAAACACTGGAGTAAACAAGTAAAAATTATATAAATTTAAATAAAAACTAAATTCGGTTTTAAAATATAATTACATTTAGCGCAGTCAAAAAGCAGTGTTTTCACTTTTCGACTGCGCTTATTATTTAACCTAGGTGTTTTTAAAAAGTAATATTGCAAATATGGGTCAGTTATTTAATAATCGATGGGTTCTGCTGTTCGTGATCACTTTAACTTGGGGCAGCTCATTTATACTGATAAAAAAATCTCTTATAGCCTTTTCACCATACGAAATCGGATCCATACGTGTTTTGGGTTCTGGTTTAATATTTGCGATTATTGGCATTCCAGCAATTTTAAAAATGTCTAAAAAGACCTTGCTATGGGTAACCGTGGTTGGCTTTTTTGGTAATTTCCTGCCCATGTATTTGTTTCCTATTGCACAAACACGAGTAAGTAGTTCTTTAGCCGGTATTTTAGATTCCTTGTTTCCGATTTTTGTATTGATATTCGGATTTTTACTCTTCGGAATTAAAAGCAAATTATCTCAAGTTATAGGTGCTATTATCGGGTTTTTAGGAGCAGCCAGTCTTATTTATTTTTCAGAAGCAAATACCGAGGCTTCACAATTTTGGTATGTTATGTTGGTAGTTATCGCAGGTGCGTCGTATGGTGTAAATGCCGTACTTATTAAAGAACGAACACCTCATGTAAATGCCGTACAATTAACAGCTGCCATTTATACTATTTGGACCATACCATCATTGATAATATTATACTTTACAGGATTCCTTCAAAATTTCGAAATGAGTCCAGAATACATCAAACCCATGGGGTATTTGGCGTTCTTAACTCTGTTTGGCACGGCAATAGCCATGTTTTTGTACTATAAATTAATTCAAAATACTTCTGCCGTTTTCGCTAGTACTGTTAGTTACTTACTTCCTATCGTTGCGGTTATTTGGGGAATTCTAGATGGAGAAAAATTTACTGCATGGTATATCTTTGGTGGCGTGTTAATTTTAATAGGTATATATCTCATTAACGATAAAAAGAAGAAACCACTGGATGATTCTAAGTAAAAAGTATCTCAAGTAAGCTCTTTAAAATTGCCATAGAACAAACGCTCATTCATTATTTACAGAAATAAGCGCTTTTAAATTATCTAAATTATTCAAAATCAGGACTTCTTATCTATAAAACCTGATGAAACTCCCCTATTTCACCTTATTTCATTAGGTTTTACAGAGCGAAAATCGTATCTTATCGGCTTCGGTATAAGGCGATCTATCGACTTCAAGAAAACTTAACAACATCGTATTTTCTTTCAGTCTATTTTCAGATTAAAGTCTTTCTCACTGCAACACGCAGTCATTTACCTAATACATTATTAATTACAATCTGTATATCACACATATACAGGTCTATAAATTTATTATCATAATATGAAAAAAACACGAATTGGAATTATTGGTGCAGGACCTAGTGGTTTGGCCCAATTAAGGGCATTTGAAGCGGCAAAAAAAGATGGACACGACGTTCCTGAAATTGTTTGTTTTGAAAAACAAAGTAATTGGGGAGGTATGTGGAACTATTCTTGGAGAACGGGTGTCGGTAAATATGGCGAGCCAATTCACGGTAGTATGTACAAATACCTTTGGTCCAATGGCCCTAAAGAATGTTTAGAGTTTTCGGACTATTCGTTCGACGAGCATTTTAAAAAGCCCATTTCATCCTATCCTCCAAGACCTGTTTTATTCGATTACATTCAAGGTCGAATTAAAAAAAACAATGTGCGTGATTACATTCGTTTTGATACCACAGCACGCTGGATTAGTTATGACGACGAAACGAAGAAGTTTACTGTTGTTTTAGACGATTTGAAAATTGATAAGACCTATTCGGAAAAATTTGATTATCTAATAGTGGCTTCCGGGCATTTTTCTACGCCAAACATGCCGTATTTTAAAGGGATTGAACAGTTTCCTGGACAGGTAATGCATGCACACGATTTCCGTGGCGCCGATCCGTTTAAAGATCAAAACTTGCTTATTATAGGTAGTAGTTATTCCGCTGAAGATATTGGTGTGCAATGTTATAAACATGGCGCAAACTCGGTAACCCTTAGCTATAGAAGCAATCCCATTGGTGTTAATTGGCCAGATGGTATCAAGGAAGTACCTTTATTAACACATTTTGAAAATGATATAGCCCACTTTAAAGATGGTACATCTGAAAAATTTGATGCTGTTATTATGTGTACGGGTTATCAACATAAATTTCCATTTCTCCCAGATGAAATGCGCTTAAAAACAAAAAACAATCTCTATCCTGACAATCTGTACAAAGGCATATTTTTTAACGACTTGCCTCGATTGATTTATCTTGGAATGCAAGATCAATATTACACTTTTAATATGTTCGATACCCAAGCTTGGGTAGCCAGAGATTATATGATGGGGACTTTTAAATTACCATCAAAAGCAGAACGCAGATTGGACATTGATAAATGGTTAGAGGAAAATGAAAAATTAGCCACGAGTTTCGATCATGTCGATTTCCAATCGGCTTATATTAAAGATTTATTGGCTATCTCCGATTATCCAGATTTTAATGTGGATAAAGTAGCCATCATGTTTAAAGAGTGGTTAAAAGATAAAGATGAAAACATTTTAACATATAGAGACAAAAATTTCCAAAGTGTGGTTACCGGAACTATGGCAGAAACACATCATACGGAATGGATGGACGAATTAGACGATAGTAAAGAGCGTTATTTATATCTAGACGAAAGTGAAGATGCAATAACGGAGAAGCTGGAAACCAGTCCTGTTTAAACTAGTAATCACAACATTCCTTTTAAGGTTTCTGGTAACAGATATTTTTATATAAAATCCATTAAAAAGCAATTGTATTAAGCAATTGCTTTTTAACTTTGTGCTCATGGGAAAAATATTTGAAAACCGTTGGTTCCTACTCATTATATTAGCACTTACTTGGGGAAGCTCCTTTATCTTAATTAAAAAATCCTTACTCGTTTTTACACCCTTTCAAATTGGTGCCATTCGGGTTGGAGTTTCTGGAATACTACTTGCCTTTTTAGGAGTTCCTGCCTTACTTAAAATGAATAAGAACACCTTATTTTGGGTGGCCCTTGCTGGTTTTTTTGGCAATTTCTTTCCTATGTTTCTCTTTCCTATAGCACAAACCAAAGTAAGTAGTTCTATGGCTGGGATTTTAGATTCACTTGTACCAGCATTTGTCCTCATTTTAGGTTTCTCTATTTTCGGAATAAAAAGTAAAGTCACACAAGTTGTAGGAGCACTTATTGGATTTCTAGGTGCTGCCACTTTAATGTATTTTTCAGAAACTAAAAGCGAAGATTCGCAAATAGGCTATACGCTTTTGGTTGTATTAGCAACTGCTTGCTATGCCATGGCAGGTTTAATTATAAAAGTGAAGCTGGAGCACGTACCCTCAAAACAATTATCTGGAGGTGTTTTTAGCTTTTGGATGATTCCTTCATTTTTAATTTTAATTAATTCGGGGTTTTTCAATACTTTTAAATCAAATCCAGAAACCTGGGAAGCTTTGGGATATTTAGGAATTCTTACTATTTTAGGAACAGCAATAGCCATCATTTTATATTATAAACTTATTAAAAATACGTCGCCTATATTTGCAAGTACAGTTACCTATTTAATGCCTTTAATTGCTGTTATTTGGGGATTACTGGATGGAGAAGAGTTTACCATTTGGTATCTTGTAGGTGGTATTTTAATATTTATTGGCATCTATCTCATTCGAGAAAAGAAAAAGAAACCTCAATTGGTACCGAGGTAACAAATAATTTAAAAAATAGTAGATATGACGGAGTTTTTCGTAACCTATAAATCGCAATTAATACATACTTTAATAGTTCTTGGAACTGTTGTTATTCTCTATTTTGCAACTAACATCTTGCATAAATGGCTGCGAAAGAAAGAAGAAAATATATTTTCCAACGCACCTATTAGACCGTTTAATATTATTAAACGCATCTTAAATATTTTGTGGTTGGTTTTAGGGCTAATTGCCTTAGGTCTAATTTATGTTGATAGCGACAAAAGTGGAGTTTTAATTAACAGCTTTAAATTAGCCTCTTATTTAGGAGTTGTAGCCATTATTACCATAATAGCCGCTACCATTTGTAATATGTGGTTTAAATATAAAATTCAAGAAAAAATAGCACTTCAATATGATCCAACTAGCTTTAAATTTTTACGTTATGTAGCTGTATTCACTATTTGTTTTGTTGGTTTTCTATTTGGACTATTGGCCTTTCCTTCTCTTAAAGGCGTTGCACAGACTGCTTTGGGAGGAGCTGGTATTATTGCTATAATCGCTGGAGTATCTTCACAAGAAGCCCTGTCTAATTTAGTTGGCGGTGTCTTTATCATTTCATTTAAACCATTTAGAATTGGTGATATTGTTAAGATAACCGACACTATGGTTGGAACGGTTACAGATATTACTTTGCGACATACGATTATTCGTAATTTTGAAAATAAAATGATCGTGATACCCAATGCCATCATGAACAAGGAAAAATTAATCAATTACAATTTAGGAGAACTAAAATGCTGCGAGCGTATTGAAATAGGCATTTCGTATGATAGCGATATCGATTTGGCGAAAAAAATTATGAGAGAAGAATGCGAAAATCACCCTCTTATATACGATAATAGAACAGACATGGATAGAAAAGATAACAAACCCATTGTAAGAACTGCGTTAACACAACTTAACGATTCTTCCATGACCATTAGGGCTTGGGCTTGGGCACGAAATTATTCAGATTCTTTTGCTTTGAGATGCGATGTTCTGGAAAGTGTTAAAAAACGCTTTGACAAGGAAGGCATTGAAATACCTTTCCCTTATAGAACGATTGTTATGAAGAAAGAGAAAACTACCGAAAAATAAAAATCACTAGTTTTATACCTAAATAAACCTTCTAAAGTTTTTTTAAAAAAATCGAGTTCCAGACAAAAATCATAGGGTAAAACGTTTCTGATTTTTAGCTTTAAGTAGCTATTAATCGAAGTAGGAATCTTAACCGATTGGTTCCTTTAAGAAAGACATTTACGGTAAAAAGTAGATGCCTTTTTAAATTATTTCCGCACTCAACCCAGCTTCCAATAACATGGAGCATCTTGGTTCCAGCTCTTTATAAGCCCCTGTTTTAACCGTACATTTTCCTTTATAGTGAACAATTATAGAGCATTGTTCAGCTTGTTCTGGGGTGTGATCGCAAACATAAACAAGTGTTTCAATAACATGATCGAAAGTATTAACCTCGTCGTTATACAATACAATCTCATTGTTTTTTTGCTCTAAAGTGTCAACACTTCCTTGTTCTTGTATTTTTTCTTTAGTACTCATCTTAAAAAATTTATCCTACTAATTTATGAATTTTAAAGCAACCCATTGGTTTTTCTCAATAGTATCAACGAGCTTTAAATGATATTTATTGCATTCCTCTTCGATGGCAGGAATATCGTCTTTATAAAAACCACTCAAAAACACGTCTCCATGAGTATTTAAGCATGTAATATAAGTTTTCAAATCATTTAGTAAAATATTTCTATTGATGTTGGCAATAATAACATCATATTTTCTATCTCCCAAGATACTGGCATCGCCTTCCAAAACGGTTATGTGCTTGCAATTATTGCGTTCCACATTTTCCAGACTGTTAATAAAACACCAATTATCATAATCGATAGCATCTATAGGTTTGGCCCCTTTCATTTCAGCTAGAATAGCTAAAACTCCAGTTCCACATCCCATGTCCAAAACAGATTTTCCTTCAAAATCATTCTTTAAAATATGATGGATCATCATGTGGGTGGTTTCGTGATGTCCAGTTCCAAAACTCATTTTTGGCTCAATAATTATATCGTATTTTGTATCTGGTTTCTCATGAAAAGGTGCTCTTACAGAACATTCACCTTCAACAATTATGGGATTGAAATTCTTTTCCCATTCTTGGTTCCAGTTTACTTGCTCTATTTCACTAAACGAATAATTTATTTGAAATTCAGTCGAACCCAAAATCTGGATATCTTCTAAAATAGCATCATTCCATTCTTCTTTCTGAATGTAAGCAGAAACTCCTTCTTCGGTTTCCACAAAGCTTTCAAAGCCTGCATAACCCAATTCGGCAATTAAAATTTCGGTTCCTGGTTGTAAAGGCGACACCTTAAAATCGTAACCAATATATATTGTATTTGACATATTTTATTTTATTACTCAGAAATTTACTTACAATTAAAAAGCGTTAACAATGGCATAAAAATCTTCAGCATTTAGCGCTGCTCCACCAATTAAACCACCATCTACATCTGGTTTTGAGAAAATTTCTTTGGCGTTGCTAGGTTTTACACTTCCTCCATATAAAATAGATATAGAATCCGCTACTTCCTTTCCGTATTCATTGGCCAAGGTTTTTCTAATAAAAGCGTGCATCTCTTGCGCTTGCTCCGGACTAGCTGTTTCGCCAGTTCCAATGGCCCAAACAGGTTCGTAAGCCATTACAATACTTTCAAAAGCATTTGCTTTTAAATGAAATAAGGCGTTTTTTATCTGGCTTTCAACAATTGTTTCGTGATTTCCAGCTTTTCTATCTTTTAACTCTTCTCCGAAACAAAAAATAACACGCAGCTTACTTTTCAAGGCCGAATCTACTTTTTTAGCAAGCAGTTCATCGGTTTCATTAAAATACGCACGACGTTCGCTATGTCCTAAAATAACCGTTTGTACCCCAATACTTTTTAGCATATCTGCACTTACTTCTCCAGTATAAGCTCCCGATTCTGCAAAGTGCATATTTTGAGCTATCACTTGAATCTCTAAACCTTTTAAAGCTTCAAAAGCTGACATAAGATTTGTAAAAGATGGTGCAATCATCACTTCTGCATTCGAAGTTTGATGTTGTTTCTTCAATTCGCTTATTAATGATTTTGTCTGTGCCAAATCATTATTCATTTTCCAATTTCCTGCAACAATATGTTTTCTCATTTCAAAGCCTGCGAAAGCAGGGATCTTTTAATTAATAATTCATTTCCTTAATATGCTCTGTTTTAAATCCTATAAGGCCATTAAAGCCTTCAGGAACAAAACTGAAGTTCTACGAAGGGCTTTTAAGAAAATCCTGTTTTTACAGGAATATTATTCCAACTTCACCTTTGGATCCAACCAAGCATAAATAATATCTACAAAAATATTGATTATTATAAAGAGTAGGGCAATAATTAACACAGAACCCATAATTACTGGTAAATCTAAGGTGTTTAATGCGTTTACAATTTCTTTCCCAAGGCCATTCCACCCAAAAATATATTCTACAAAAACAGCTCCAGCCAACATGGAAGCAAACCATCCCGAAATAGCTGTAACTACTGGATTTAATGCATTTTTAATAGCATGTTTTCTAATAATTTGAAACTCGCTTAAACCTTTGGCTCTGGCGGTTCTAATATAATCCTGATTAAAAACCTCCAAGAGCGAATTTCGCATAAGCTGAATAACAACAGCCAAAGGACGAATCCCTAAAACAATAGCTGGTAGGATTAAGTTTTTCCATTGAATGTGCATGGCTTCACCATAATCGTCCAACTCGTATAGACTTCCTGTCATTTCCAATTGGGTGTATTTATGAAGCACAAATCCAAACAACCAAGCAAATAAAATAGCACTAAAAAACGAAGGCACACTCATTCCAACGGTACTTACAATCTGGATGACTTTGTCCAACCAAGTATCTTTATACAAAGCTGAAACAATGCCTAGAATCAAGCCTATTAAAAGCGCAATACAAATGGCGCTTACAGCTAGAACAAACGTGTTTGGAAGTGTTTCAGCTAAAACATGACTGACTTTTTTACCTTGTTTGGTAAAGGATTCCCTTAAATAAGGAAACTTGAACACCGTTGTGGTGTTTCCTATAGAAAACAAAGAAACAGCCGTATATTTTCCTTCCCGTAAAAAGGAGTAATCCGTTTTTGTTTTTGAATGAAACGAGATGGGCGACAAATCGTTTAAATAGTAAAAATATTGTGTACTTATGGGTTTATCGAAACCATATTTCTGCTTAACAATTGCTAATTGCGTACTGTCCTCATTCTGCCCAAGCATCATTTGAGCAGGATCTCCAGGAAGCACATTAAATAAAAAGAATATTACGGTTACCACTCCAAATAAAGTGAGTAGGGCGTAAAGGATTTTATTTAATAAATAGCTAAACAGATTATTCTTTCTTTAAAATAATTTCAATTATCGAATCAAAATCTGTAACACCTTTTTCTCTAACTAAAGTTGTGTCTTTAATAACATTAACCGATTCTATCACATCCGGAGCAATGTTATCCACATAAGACTTTTCATATGGTTCGCCATCAACAAGATAAAGGATGCGTTCATCAACCACTTTTTCTTTTAAAGGTTCTGCTTTACGTGCTACTTCAGGTAAATCCATATCCTCTAAATCGTTCCAATGAACTTTTTGAATAACAGTTCCTTTTTCCAATTTTAAAATTCCAGGACTAGATCGAACAATGGTTTTTATAGCCTTTTCGTCGCAAAGGAAAAAATCGAAATGGAGTTTGTATTGCTCTTTCATATGCTGTTTTGCATCTTCACCAGAAGCTGTTAAGCCAATAACCGTATATCCCTTTCTAAGGGCTTCATCTGAAAAAGCTTTCAGTTTTACAACGCCATCTTTTTCTGCTTTATCTAGATTATACATGGCAATCATAATAAGATGGTCTTCATTTAAATAATATTCGGTAAAATCTTCATCCATAGTTTCAATGGAAAAATCTTTTACTGGAGGATCGTAACCTGCATCAATAATTTTTGTTTCAACTCCCACATATTCCCCATCAACTTCCGGGTAACTCCCATCGGTAACAAAGTCCTTTTCTTCACCATTCACATTAAAAGTCCAAGTAAAACGCTGAATAGGTTTTGGAGCGTCTTCTGGTATAATCATTCCTTTCATAATGTTTTTGCCCACAGCATACGCTCTAAAATCTATAGATGGCAAATGCATTAAAACATGGTAACCAAACCATAAACATGCAATAAAACTAAAGAGGGCAACCACTGTTAGTCCAAATGGTCTAAGTATGGGTTTGATGTATTTGACCCCAAAGAATAGAATTAAAATGAGGACGAGTAAAATAACATCTTTTGAAAAACTTTCCCAAGGAGTTAATGGTATGGCATCTCCAAAACAGCCGCAATCCTTAACTTTTTCGAAGTAAGCAGAGTAAAATGTTAGGAAGGTGAAAAACACAATCATTCCCAACAAACTCCAAACAGTAAATTTTGGTTTATATCCTATTAACAGGAAAATTCCTAGAATAACTTCAAAAATTACCACAAAAATGGCAATTGCTAAAGCATAAGGTTCTAAAAATGTGATGTTAAGTACATCTGCACTAAAATATTCCTCCAATTTATACGAAAACCCTAAAGGATCGTTGAGCTTTACAAATCCGGAGATAATAAATAAAACACCTACTAAAATTCTACTAATGTTAACTATGTATTTCATAACTCTATTTTGCATTCCTGCCAAGGCAAGAATCTATTTAATTATACTAATATTATTTTATTTCTATTTCGCTTAGACCAAACCTTCATTTTGTCTTCTCATTCCTCATTTTGTTTTAAGCTTTTGTTCTCTATTTTGATTCACTCAAGTGAATTAAAGCAAAAACCGCATAATTTACCATATCCTGATAATTTGCATCAATTCCTTCACTAACCAAAGTTTTTCCTTGATTGTCCTCAATTTGTTTAACACGCAATAACTTTTGAAGGATTAAATCGGTTAGACTGCTTACGCGCATATCTCGCCAAGCTTCACCATAATCATGGTTTTTGTCCATCATGAGTTGTTTGGCAATAGTTACTTTTTCATCATATAACTTGGTGGCTTCATCTAAGGATAAATCTGGTTGTTCTACAACGCCCATATCCAATTGGATTAAGGCCATAACGCAATAATTTATAATGCCAATAAATTCACTTTCTTGACCTTCGTTTACTTTTTGAACCTTATTTTGTTGCAACCCTCGAATACGTTGTGCTTTTATAAAAACCTGGTCGGTAAGCGATGGTAAACGCAAAATACGCCAAGCACTTCCATAATCTTTCATTTTTTTAATAAATAAATCCCGACATGTTTTTATAACTGCGTCGTATTGTTTTGAAGTGTCTTGCATGAATTAAAATGAATTTTGCGTAAATTTCGCTTAAATAGTTCAGAGTTCAAAGTTCTAAATTCAAAGTTTCGTTTCTTTGTCAAACTTTGATCACTGAATCTTAAATTTCAAACCTTTTTATGACCATAAATTGCAAAGGCAAACTTATAGATTTATCGACTCCAAAAGTTATGGGAATCCTAAATCTAACTCCCGATTCCTTTTATGATGGCGGAAAATATAAAAACGACAACGAAATTTTGTCGCAGGTTTATACCATGTTAAAACACGGAGCTGCTTTTATTGATATTGGCGCTTATAGTTCTCGTCCAGATGCCAAACACATTAATGAAGATGAAGAGCTACAACGTTTGCTTCCAATTATTTCTTTAATTTTGAAAGAATTTCCAGAGATATTAATTTCTATCGATACCTTTAGAAGTCAAGTAGCTAAACAAGGTCTTGAGGCTGGAGCTGCATTAATTAACGATATTTCAGCTGGAAAATTAGACGAAGAAATGCTGGAAACCGTGGCAAAACTTAAAGTTCCATATATTATGATGCATATGAAAGGAACGCCACAAACCATGCAACAACATACCAATTATGAAAATTTAATAAAAGAAATGTTATTTTATTTTTCTGAAAGAATTGCCCGAGCTCAAGCTCTTGGAATTATAGACATTATTATAGATCCAGGTTTTGGATTTGCAAAAACCAAAGAGCAGAGTTTTGAAATCCTAAATCATTTGGAGCTTTTTAAAATGCTTGATAAACCAATTCTATCTGGTGTTTCCAGAAAATCCATGATTTATAAAACGCTGGAAAATTCTCCAAAAGAAGCTTTAAACGGAACAACTGTTTTAAATACCGTAGCCTTGCAAAAAGGAGCTTCTATTTTACGGGTCCACGACGTTAAGGAGGCTGTGGAATGTGTAAAACTAATAGAACAATTAAAATATTAAAAATGAAATATTTTCAAATACTAGCGCTAATTTTTTTAGTTTCATGTGGTAATAAAAAAGTAGTACAACTTCCAGAGATAGACCATTCGGATATTTTCGAAATTTTAGATGTTTCTCCAGCTTATTTGTTTTACGATGAAACTAAAGAAGACAGCATCGAGCTTAATAGGAAATCATTAATTGGCACCACAAATTGGTTGGTAAATGTGGATAAACGTCTGACTTTAAAGCAAGCCATTCCAAAAATTGTCTATTTGCAAAACAAAAAACGCAATGCGGAAGTTCATAAAAACGAAGAAGCAAAAAACTATTATACCTGTCACAATACAAGTATTAACAACTTGGGTTTCATTGAATTTACCGACGTTTATTATATAGAAAAACAACCCATAGATTTTGATTTAAAGGCTAATAATTATAATATCGTTATTCGTTCTACTTCAAATATTGAGATGCATTCTGCAACAGAAGAAAGCGCTTTAAAATCTTCAGAAACCACTTTATTACAGGATATAAATAAATTTGCTTCAAAAACTGATGAAGCTACAACGCTCCATTTGTTTTTCAGCCAAAACTTAAGCTTTCAAGATTATATTAGTTTAAAATCTCTTTTGAATAAGCTAACAGATAAAAATGTTGTTATTGCCAATGAAGAGTTCATTTTTAATTAAGATGAGTTCTATGGATATTTTATTTAAATTTACCAAAACCTCACACCTTTGAAAATTTTTGACGACCTATTAAAATTTACGGTTATAGATATTGCAGATGTTATACTTGTAGCACTCTTGCTCTATTATATTTACAAATTGGTAAAAGGAACCGTAGCCATAAACATCTTTATTGGAATAGTTATTATTTACTTTATTTATCTGCTAACCGAAGCTTTAGAGATGAAAATGCTAAGCAAGATTCTAGGCGGCTTTATGAGTGTTGGTTTAATTGCTTTGATTGTGGTTTTTCAACAGGAAATCAGGAAGTTTTTATTAATGGTTGGTTCTACAAATTTTAGCAAACGACGTAAGTTTCTAGGGAGATTTAATTTTCTAAAAACAGAAAGTGAATCGGAAACGGATGTCGAAAGCATTATGGCCGCCTGCAACAAAATGTCAGCCTCTAAAACAGGAGCTTTAATTGTTTTTGAATGCAACAACAATCTGGATTTTCTAGTAACAACCGGAGACGAGATGAATATTAAAATCACGCAACCAATTATTGAAAGTATTTTTTTTAAAAACAGTCCTTTACATGATGGTGCCATAATTGTTTCAGACAATATCGTAAAGGCCACACGTGTAATTCTGCCAATAAGCAACGATAAAAGCTTGCCACAACGTTTTGGTTTAAGACATAGAGCTGCGGTTGGAATTACCGAAAAAACCGATGCTTTAGCCCTTGTTGTAAGCGAAGAAACTGGACAGATTTCTTATTTTAAGGATGGTAAATTTATTATGTTTAAAGACACACTAGAATTAGTAGACTTGATTAAAAAAGATCTGGTTTAAAGTGAAGTCAAAAATCTGATAAGGTTTTATCCTTTAAAATTACCTGTGTAAAATAGAAGAGCGTTTAAATAAATTTAGGCAACTTCTTCTTTTAGAAATTGGACTTCGTATAGATTTCTATAATAACCATTTTCTTTTTTAAGTAGCTCTTTGTGCGTACCTACTTCCACAATTTCTCCAGCATCCATAACCATGATTTTGTCTGCTTTTTTAATGGTGGCCAGTCTATGGGCAATAATTATGGAGGTTCTTCCTTTGGTTATTTTATAGGTGGCATTTTGAATTAATTGTTCAGAATAAGAATCGACGGATGACGTAGCTTCATCTAAAACCAAAATACTTGGATTAGTAACATAAGCTCTTAAAAACGACAGTAATTGACGTTGCCCTGAAGATAACATGGCCCCACGTTCTTTTACATTATAATGATAGCCATTTGGCAAGCTCATAATAAAATCGTGAATTCCAATATCCTTTGCGGCTTGTTCCACATCTTCTTGCCTAATAGCAGGATTGTTTAAGGTGATATTATTTAAAATAGTATCGGCAAACAAAAACACATCTTGTAAAACAACAGCAATCTGCGTTCTTAACGAAGCCAGTTTAATGTCTTTGATATTAATGTTATCAATGCAGATTTCACCTTTGTTAATATCGTAAAACCTGTTTAGTAAATTAATTATGGTCGACTTCCCTGCTCCGGTTGCTCCAACAATAGCAACTGTTTCTCCAACTTCCACCTGAAACGAAACCCCTTTTAGAACTTCCTCGTCTTCTACATAACTAAAATACACCTCCTTAAACGAAATATCTCCTTTAAATGAAGTCACCTCCAAAGTACCATGATCATCGATTTGCGAAGTGGTTTCAAGCACTCTAAACACTCTTTTTGCAGCTACCATTCCCATTTGCAGGGCATTAAACTTATCGGCAATTTGACGAAGAGGTCTAAACAACATAGGAATCATCATAATAAAAGCCGTTAAATCCCCTAGTGAAGCTGTTTGTCCAATAACCACATTTAAACCCCCATACCAAGCAATAAGACCAATGGTAATTGAGGAGGACAATTCGGCTATTGGAAAGAAAATGGAGTTGTACCAAACGGTTTTTAACCAAGCCTTTTTATGGCGTTCATTTATTTCCTTAAATTTGTTGTATTCGGTAGCTTCTCTTGTAAACAGTTGAAGGATTTTCATTCCAGTAATACGTTCTTGTACAAAGGAATTTAAATTAGAAACTTCTGTTCTTACTTCTTCAAACGCACGTTTCATATATTTTTGAAACAAGCGGGTGGCATATAACACCAAAGGCAACATTAAAAATACAATCAGGCTTAATTCCCAATTCATATAAAGCATCACCAAAGAAACGACTAGCATGGTAAGTAAATCTCTAAAAATCATAAAGAATCCTTCACCAAAAACATCGGCAATACGCTCCATGTCCGTAACCGCTCTAGTAATTAATACTCCTACGGAAGAGTTGTCGAAGTATTTCATTCTAAACCGGATCATGTGGTCAAATAATTTGACACGAATGTCCTTAACCACACTCTGACCCAGAAATCCAGAATAGTATATAAAAAGTAATTGGCAAACAACTTCTGCTAATAAAAGTCCTGCCATAATATAAATATAAGGTAAAAAACCTTCAAATTTTTTAGTAACAATGTTCTGGTCTATCGCCTGTTGAAGAATATAAGGTCTAACAGCTCCAAAAATAGCCAATAGGACAACGGCAACCAGCACACCAACAAACACATGGTTATAAGGCTTAATAAACTTAAAAAGCTTTTTAAACAAGGTGATTTCAAGTATGGATTCTATTTTGCTCATGTTTACTTCCCAAAAATAGGAGTCAATTTTTTATTATTTTAATTTGATAGTTTCTGGATATTCAACCTCTGTAAGATACAAACCATGCGCCGGAACGGAAAAACCAGCCTCACTCCTATTTTTAGAAGCTAGAATGCTGTGCATATCTTCAACTTTCAGTTTTCCTAAACCTATATTTATTAAAGTTCCAACGATAGCCCGAACCATATTTCTTAAAAACCTATCTGCTTTTATACGAAACTGCAACTCGTTTTCCACGAATTCCCAATCGGCCGTCATAATATAACAATTATACGTATTTACATCTGTATTGCTTTTCGAAAAGCATTGAAAATCTTTATGACCCAATAGTAATTTCGTAGCCTCTTTCATCTTATTTAAATCCAAATCTGGCTTTACATAATAAGATTCATCATAAGTAAAAACATCCTTACTTAAAGCAATCCGATATAAATAAGCACGACTTACCGCATGAAATCTGGCATGAACATCTGGTTTGACTTCAAATATATCCTGAACGGAAATATCTTTGGGTAAAAATGAATTGAGTTTATAAATTAAATCAATTACTTCAAAAAAAACTTCCGTATCAAAATGCGCAAACATCTGCTTGGCATGTACCCCAGCATCTGTTCGTCCTGCTCCAACTATAGCTATAGATTGATTTAAAAGCGTGGACAAGGATTTTTCAACAACCTCTTGTACAGAAATGGCATTGGGCTGATTTTGCCAACCGTGATAATTTTTTCCGTTGTATGAAAGCTCTAAGAAATATCTCAAGGGATTATGCTATTTTTGTAAAAAACAAAGATAGAATTTAAATCTTTCTTGAAGTTTCAAATAAAAGTTAAATATAAAATTGATTCCGATGCTTCGGAACCAGTTTCATAGGAAATAATATGAAAAAAATCCTACTCCTTTCTGATACCCACAGCTATATAGATGATGCTATTTTAAAACACGTAAAACAAGCAGATGAAGTATGGCATGCTGGTGATATTGGCGATTTAAACGTAACCAATCAAATAAAAAAACTAAAACCTTTAAAAGCTGTTTTCGGGAATATAGATGGACACGATGCTAGAGCCGAATTTCCAGAAAACAACCGGTTTATTTGTGAAAATGTAGATGTTTGGATCACGCATATTGGAGGTTACCCTAATAGATATGATGTAAGAATTAGGGAAGCCCTGAAAAAAAATCCGCCAGATTTGTTTATCTGTGGTCATTCGCATATTCTAAAGGTCATGCCAGATAAAAAATTAAATTTATTGCACATGAATCCTGGAGCTGTTGGAAAATACGGTTTTCATAAAGTAAGAACCATGCTGCGCTTTGTAATTGATGGTAGTAATATAAAAGACCTAGAGGTTATTGAGTTTGAAAGTAGATAAAGGTTTTTAAAAACAACTCAAAAAAAAACCCAAGATCTTCACCTTGGGTTTACGCACTAATACAACTAAGATGTTAGGTTTATCTTAAACGATCTACAGATTTTACAAGATCTTCATCCTTCTTAATGGCCTTATTGGCTAGTGCCAACAACACGATAGAAATAATAGGAAGAAAAATCCCAATACCTTTCTCTGAAACTTCCGTTTCTCCAGATACATTTAGAGAGCGATACAAAAATAACCCTAGTAAAAAAAAATTTAATATGATGTTTAGTCGTCCCAATATAAATTGAGATTTCCTTTGTTTAAATCTAAAAATCGCAATAACGGACAAAACAGCCGACAACATGAACAGTGCAAAAACAGCAAGGTCATCTTTTGCGAAAATTTGTACATTTTCAGGTGTTGTCCATAATTCAAACACAAATATAAGTCCACCAGAAACTCCAGCAGCAAGTAAAAGATATATGGTTTGAATTCTTTGTAGCATTCTTAATTGTTATTTAAAGCAGCAAAAATAATGGTTTCTTTTTAATAAATTAACTAAATTAAATAAAATAAAGTTGTATAATTGCAATAACAAAGTACAACTACCACAGTTGTAAGTTGTTATTCTTCAGAATAAAATCTATTTTTTTCAGAAAAAATCAATTTTAATATTTAATACAAATATTCAATTCAACATCAATGTTTGAAATCTCACAGTTAAAAGAAATGAAGCTTCCTGAGTTGCAGGAAATGGCTAAAAAACTGAACGTGTCTAAATATCGTTCATTAAAAAAATTAGATTTGGTATATCAAATACTAGATCATCAAGCTGCCAACCCCCAGGCAGTAAAAGAAGTTGTTATGGAGGCACCAAAAAAGGAAATTCCTCAACAAAAAAAACAAAGAGAACGTATTGCTCGTCCTGCCCAAACTACTAATATAGTAGAAAGCGCACCTGCTCCAATTGTAAAGGAAACTTTAGATGCCAAAGCAGAGTCACCGAGAGCAGAAACTCCAAAAACAGAAGCTCCAAAGACAGAAGTTCAACAACCAAAACCGCAACAGGCAAAACCGCAACAACCTAAGCCTAGACAGCCAAAACCTCAGCAACCAAAACCTTCAAAACCTGTTCATAATACAGATAATGAACCTAAGGACACAGGTAATAGTGATAAAGAGGATCAAAATAACAATCCTAAAAGCGACAATCAGAATCGTCCTAAAAGAGATAACAAACATCAAAACCCGAATAAAAATCAAAGCTCTAGTGGTTCCAACGGAAACAAAGACACTAGAAACAGATACAGAGAGCCAGATTACGAGTTTGATGCCATTATAGAAAGTGAAGGTGTTTTAGACGTTATGCAAGATGGTTATGGGTTTTTACGCTCTTCGGATTATAATTATCTATCTTCTCCAGACGACATTTACGTTTCACAATCACAAATCCGTTTATTCGGCTTAAAGAAAGGCGATACCGTTTTAGGAAACGTAAGACCTCCAAAAGAAGGGGAAAAATATTTCCCTTTAATAAAAGTGATTAAAATTAACGGACTTAGTCCAGATGTTGTTAGAGATAGAGTTTCTTTTGAACATTTAACCCCGCTTTTTCCACAAGAAAAATTCAATTTAGCTGGTAAGCAAAGTACCATTTCCACACGAATCATGGATTTGTTTTCACCTATAGGAAAAGGGCAACGTGGTATGATTGTTTCTCAACCAAAAACAGGAAAAACCATGTTGCTTAAAGATGTGGCCAATGCTATTGCGGCCAACCATCCGGAAGTGTACCAAATGATTTTATTAATAGACGAACGTCCAGAAGAGGTAACCGACATGCAACGTAATGTACGTGGTGAAGTTATTGCCTCAACTTTCGATAAAGAAGCGCACGAACATGTTAAGATTGCAGATATTGTTTTAGAAAAAGCAAAAAGACTTGTGGAATGTGGGCATGACGTAGTTATCCTTTTAGATTCGATTACTCGTTTGGCCAGAGCCTATAATACTGTTCAACCTGCTTCAGGAAAAATATTAAGTGGTGGTGTAGATGCCAATGCACTTCATAAACCAAAACGTTTCTTTGGTGCTGCCAGAAATATTGAGAATGGTGGATCTTTAACGATTATTGCTACGGCCTTAACCGAAACAGGTTCTAAAATGGATGAAGTTATCTTTGAAGAATTTAAAGGAACAGGTAATATGGAGTTACAATTAGATAGAAAAATCTCTAATCGTAGAATCTTCCCAGCTATCGACTTAACATCATCAAGTACTCGTAGAGACGATATTTTATTGGATAGCAACACCATTCAAAGAATGTGGGTGATGAGAAAGTATCTTGCAGATATGAATCCTGTAGAAGCTATGGAGTTTATTAACGAGCGATTTAAAAAGACTAGAAACAATGAAGAGTTTTTAATTTCCATGAACGGATAATAACTCTTAACTTATATTGCAAAAAGAAAAGCCTTGATTTATTCAAGGCTTTTCTTTTTACTTGTATTTTAAAAAAGGGAACAAAAAAAACCTTCCAATTAATATTGAAAGGTTTCTATATAGAAATCTTGATATTCTTTTTTTATAAAGAAGCTACGTGCTTAGTTAATTTAGATTTTAAATTCGCTGCTTTATTGGCATGAATAATATTCTTCTTAGCTAACTTATCGATCATAGACATAATGTCTGGAAAAGCAGCTTGTGCTTCTTCCTTAGATTCCATCTCACGTAATTTCTTAATAGCACTACGAGTAGTTCTATGCTTGTATCTATTAGTTAAACGTTTTGACTCGTTACTTCTAATTCTCTTTAGTGCTGACTTATGATTTGCCATTGTATTATCTTTCTTTAATAAAAATTGTAGCCCGTAGGGGAATCGAACCCCTCTTACCAGGATGAAAACCTGGCGTCCTAGCCGATAGACGAACGGGCCATTTTGTTTTGAGTGTGCAAATATATATTATTATATTTAAACCTGCAATACATCATTTCAAAATAACTAACAATATTTCTATTGTTAACTTTCAAGAGAAAACAATTCTTGTTTTATATCTTTCAAGCGGCTGCAAAAATACAACTATTTTTAAATGTTGCAACACCTAATCCATATTTTTTTAAAATATTTTGAATTAATAGGCTTTTGCAAACAAAACTCTCCCTTTTGAAGGCTTTCCAGTATACACACAAGTGCCATTTTCATGGACTTGGTCCATAGGAATACATCTAATGGTTGCCTTGGTTAATTCTTTGATTTTAGTTTCGGTTTCTTCGGTTCCATCCCAATGTGCTGAAATAAACCCTCCTTTACTTTCTAAAATCTTTTCAAAATCCTCAAAAGTATCTACCAGAGTTATATGCGAATCTCTAAAATCCAATGCTTTCTTATATAAGGAAGTTTGAATTTCTGTCATTAAAGCTTCAACCGTAGATGTTAAATTATCTAAAGCAATCACCTCTTTGGTTAAGGTATCTCTTCTAGCCAGCTCTACCGTGCCGTTTTCCAAATCCTTTGGTCCAATAGCTATTCGCACCGGCACGCCTTGCAATTCGTGTTGCGCAAACTTGGCTCCTGGTCTTAAAGTAGTCCTGTCGTCGTATTTTACCGAAATATGTCTGGCCCTTAAGTCACTAATCATCAGCTTTGCTAATTTGGAGATCTCTTCAAACTGCTCTTCTGTTTTATAAATAGGCACTATAACTACTTGGTTTGGTGCTAGATTTGGAGGAAGCACCAAGCCTTTATCATCACTATGCGTCATAATTAAAGCCCCCATCAATCGGGTTGAAACTCCCCAAGACGTTGCCCAAACATACTCTTGTTTTCCTTCTTTAGAGGTAAACTTAACATCGAATGCCTTAGCGAAATTTTGTCCTAAAAAATGCGATGTTCCAGCCTGCAAGGCTTTTCCATCTTGCATTAAGGCTTCAATACAATAGGTGTCTACAGCGCCCGCAAATCGTTCGCTTTCGGTTTTTACGCCTTTAACTACTG
>Ga0209075_1000111_pt1 | contig 67926 bp, 51 predicted proteins | sample Stecom2011_FD_187523 | JGI IMG/M metagenome (GOLD analysis project Ga0209075, IMG submission 187523) | Agricultural soil microbial communities from Utah to study Nitrogen management - Steer compost 2011 (SPAdes) (version 2) | ecosystem: Environmental > Terrestrial > Soil > Agricultural land... | reverse complement strand
TTCTTGAAGTTCAATCTCATATTGGAGAGCATATGGTGAGAACCATATCGATGGACTCTACCGATGGACTTAGCCGTGGTGCTGAAGCAGTCGCCACAGGTGAACAAATTCAAATGCCTATTGGTGAAGCGGTTTATGGCCGACTTTTCAACGTGATTGGTGATGCTATCGACGGAATTGGTAATTTGCCAAAATCAGGTGATCAAGGACTTCCAATTCACCGTGAAGCACCAAAATTTGAAGATCTTTCTACTTCAACAGAAGTGCTTTATACCGGAATTAAAGTAATCGACCTTATTGAGCCTTATGCAAAAGGAGGAAAGATTGGTCTTTTCGGTGGAGCAGGTGTTGGTAAAACAGTACTAATTCAAGAGTTGATTAACAATATTGCAAAAGGACACGGAGGTCTTTCAGTTTTTGCTGGAGTGGGTGAACGTACTCGTGAAGGGAATGACTTACTTCGTGAAATGCTTGAGTCTGGAATTATCCGTTACGGCGACGACTTCTTAGAGTCTATGGAAGCTGGAGGATGGGACCTTTCTAAAGTAGATAAAAGTGCTATGAAAGAGTCGAAAGCAACTTTCGTTTTCGGACAAATGAATGAGCCTCCAGGAGCACGTGCTCGTGTTGCTCTTTCAGGATTGACAATTGCAGAGTACTTCCGTGATGGAGCTGGTGAAGGACAAGGAAAAGACGTTCTTTTCTTCGTTGACAACATTTTCCGATTTACTCAAGCAGGTTCAGAGGTGTCGGCACTTCTTGGACGTATGCCATCTGCAGTAGGTTACCAACCAACGTTGGCTTCTGAAATGGGTGAAATGCAAGAGCGTATTACTTCAACAAAAAGAGGATCTATTACTTCTGTACAGGCGGTTTACGTTCCTGCAGATGACTTGACGGATCCAGCACCAGCAACAACGTTTGCTCACTTAGATGCTACTACAGTACTTTCTCGTAAAATTGCTGAGCTTGGTATCTATCCAGCTGTGGATCCACTAGATTCTACTTCTAGAATTCTTAGCGCAGATATCTTAGGTGATGAACACTATAACTGTGCACAAAGAGTAAAAGAACTTTTACAACGATATAAAGAGCTTCAAGATATTATTGCAATTCTTGGTATGGAAGAGCTTTCAGAAGAAGATAAGTTGGCTGTTAACCGCGCTCGTCGTGTTCAGCGTTTCCTATCTCAGCCTTTCCACGTAGCTGAACAGTTTACAGGTATTCCTGGTGTATTGGTTGATATTAAAGAAACTATTAAAGGTTTCAACATGATTATGGACGGAGAGTTAGATCACCTTCCAGAAGCAGCTTTCAACCTTAAAGGAACTATCGAAGAGGCAATTGAAGCTGGTGAGAAAATGCTTGCTGAAGCTTAAATAGAGCGTAGATTTCAGACGTGAGAAATGAAATTTGTTTCACGTCTGAAATCTAATGTCTCATATCTAACGTCTAACGTCTGAAAATATGTATTTAGAAATAGTAAATCCCGAAGCATCCTTAGTGTCTGGAGAGGTAGAAAGTATAACCGTTCCAGGAATACAAGGGCAGTTTCAAATGCTGAATAATCACGCGCCTGTTGTTTCAGTTTTAACAAAAGGGAAAGTGAAGTTTAAAGGAAATCCTACTATTGCAGAAGAATTCCGAAGTAAATTTACACAAGAAGACGGTAGTTGGGTACTTAACATCAACGGTGGAACTGTTGAATGTAACAACAACCGAGTGATGATACTAGCCGATTAATATTTTATAATCATTAGATATAAAAAATGCTTCCATATGGAAGCATTTTTCTTTTATATAATATTTCTAAAAACGGATTTAGTTTAATTTATCCGTCAGCTTCTTAAATGTCTTACTTGGGTCTTTGTGTCCGTACAAAATTCCGTACACAGCGTCTATAATCGGAGTCTTAGCTTTTTTCTTACCTCTCTGCTGATTGAGCTCGTAAGCACTTTTGGTAGCATAATATCCTTCTGCAATCATGCTGAGTTCCATTTGAGCGCTTTTAACGGTATATCCTTTCCCAATCATAGTTCCGAATAGCCTATTTCGACTAAAGGTAGAGTAGCCCGTTACGAGTAGATCTCCTAAATATGCTGAGTCGTTTATATCTCGCTTCATTTTATGGACTTTCTTGACGTATCTTTTCATCTCTCTGATGGCATTACTCATCAAAACACTTTGGAAGTTATCGCCATACCCAAGACCGTGTGCAATCCCAGCCGCAACTGCGTATATGTTTTTCAACATAGCAGCATATTCGGTTCCTAATACGTCATCACTGATTGTACACTTTATAAAATCACTGCGAAGTGCATTGGCCATTATTTCTGCTTTTTCACTATCAGCACTTGCAATAGTTAGATAGGAAAGTCTTCCGAGAGCCACTTCTTCGGCGTGACAGGGTCCTGAAATTACGCCTATATTGTTAAAAGGAACTTTATAATGTGTGTTGAAGTGATCCCCAACTATTAAACTAGTTTCGGGTACAATCCCTTTAATTGCAGAAAACACAACTTTATCTTCTAAAGAAACTGTTAGCTTTTCTAGTTCTTTTTGAAGGAATGCAGAGGGAATTACAAAAATTAAATAATCGGCAGATGCTACAGTTTCGTTGATATCGTTACTTAGGTTAAGCTGTTCTAAATCAAATTCTACAGAGCTTAAGTAATTAGGGTTATGGCCGTGTTTTTTGATGAATTCAATAGCGCTTTCACTTCGCATATACCATACCACTTGGTCGAGGTTTTCACAAAGCATTTTTACAATTGCCGTAGCCCAACTTCCACCACCTAATACTGCGTATTTTCTTTTCGTAGTCATTCCAATCTGTTTTAAATTCTAAATGTATATTCCTAATCAAAAGAATATAACTCGAATTATTTCAAAAATAAGTAATTCCTTGTAAAAGTATTCTTTTTAGGAGAAAGCACTAAGTGTGCCGTGGTATTTACGATTTATAAAAATTCATTTCGTCAATGTATTTCCATACTCCTGGAGCTACTAAAGGACGAATATCTTTTTTGTCTTTTACTGCACCTCTGATAAATGTTGAGGAAATTTCGATAATTGGAGCGTCGATTTTCTTGATTTTCTCGTGAAAGACCTCAGTACCATCCTCGGCTATAGATCTAAATTGTGAATCTACATTACCTTCAGAAATACGTGGATATACATAGATGCTATAACGATCTAGTATGACTTCGTAGTTTTTCCATTTATGAAGGCTTTTTAGATTGTCTTCACCCATAATTAGACAGTAATCGTTATTAGGATACTTTTCTTCTAAATGAGCAAGCGTATTTACTGTATAATTGGGTTGAGGTAGTTTAAATTCTGCATTACTACCTCTTAGTTTGGGATAGTCTTCAATTGCCATTTCAACCATCGCTAAACGATGATAGTCTTCAAGTAAAGACTTTTTCTTTTTGTGTGGATTGTGAGGGGTTACTACAAACCAAATTTCATCTAAATCGCTGTATTCGGCTAGATGATTAGCTATTATAAGATGCCCCACGTGAATTGGGTTGAACGTACCAAAGTAAAGTCCTATTTTTCTCTTCTTCATTTTCAACACGGACGCTTTTAAAACTCTATTTTCTATCTACTCCAATAAAATCAGCTACCAAATCATGTGCTTCATTTAGTGCTGTTTCTAAATCGTTGTTTTTAATTATATAATCAAATTGAGGTGCTGTAGCTAACTCTACTGACGCTTTTGCAATTCGCATGTTGATGCGGTCGTCGCTTTCTGTTTGACGCTTTTTAAGTCGAATTTTTAGTTCATCGATGCTTGGCGGTTTAACAAATACAGCCAAGGTTTTTTCGGGATATTTCTTTTTTATTCGAAGTCCTCCAACAACGTCAATATCGAAAATCACGTTTTTACCGTTGCTCCAAATTCGCTCTACTTCGGTCTTTAAAGTTCCGTAGAAATTATCTCGGTACACTTCTTCCCACTCAAGAAAATCACCATCTTTAATGTGTTGTTTAAATTCCTTAAGTGAAATGAAGTAATAATTTTCGCCATGCTTTTCGTCACCACGAGCTTCGCGGGATGTACACGATATGGAAAATCCGAGGTTTAAATCTTCTTGAGCTAGTAAATGCCTGACGATTGTGGTTTTTCCGCTTCCCGATGGGGCCGAGAATACTATTAATTTTCCGTCTTTGTGTGAATCCATTAATTTTGATGCTTAGAGTTTCAGTTTTATAAAAAGAAAGTGGTTAAAGTACGTTTAAAGCTTGCTCTTTTATTTTTTCTAGTTCATCTTTCATTTGCACAACAAGTTGTTGCATAGGGGCGTAATTCGCCTTACTACCAATGGTGTTTATTTCTCTACCAATTTCCTGAGTGATAAAACCAAGTTTTTTCCCGTTAGAGTCATCAGAGTTCAAAGTTTCCTTAAAATAATTTAAGTGATTTCTCAATCGAACAATTTCTTCAGTAATATCATATTTTTCTAAATAATACACCAACTCTTGCTCAAACCTGTTTTCATCTACCTTTTCTTTCAAATCAGAAATAGCCTTGTGTAGTCTTTCTTTCACAGCAGGAATCCTTTCAGGATCTACAGCAATAACCTCTTCAAGAAGTTTTGAAATATTTTCAATTCGTTCAACAAAATCCTTTTCAAGTACAGCGCCTTCATCTGCTCTGTATTTGTTTATAGATTTTAAAACCTTTGTAATGCCTTCTAAAATTGCATTATATTCATTCTCGTCTATTTCTTCTTTCTCAGTTTTTAGCGCATCTGGCATTCTGACAGCCATTTTTAGTAGTTCTACTGGGTCGCCATTTACAACATTTGATAGTTGCTTTATATACTGCTTTACGATTACTTCGTTTAACTGGGTAGTTGTTGCCTCTCCAGTGACCTCGATATAGATAGAAAAATCAACTTTACCGCGTTGCATCGACTTTGCTAGGATATCTCGCATTTCAAGCTCTTTTTCACGGTATGCAGATGGAATTCGAGTGTTGAGGTCGAGTCCTTTACTGTTCAGTGATTTAATTTCAATAGTAATGGTTTTGGACGGCAGCTGAATTACTTCTTTGCCGTATCCTGTCATGGATTGGATCATATTTATATTTTATTGAAGCGCAAAGGTAAGAAAATACTCGTTAGTCTAAGGTCGAGAGGTGCTAAGAGTACTTAACCTATCTTTTTATAATTTGTTTAGAAAATCAATCGCTCTTTCTTCACTGTAATATATTGCATTAGTCTTATGAAAACCCACGTGGCCACCGTATTTAGGAGTTTCTAAGAAAAAGTTTTTCATGCTTGACGCTATGTCGATAGGGTAGCAGTCTTGTGAAAGAAAACTATCGTTTTTAGCATTTAAGATGTAAAATGGAATTTTGATGTTCGGCAGGAACTGTAAACTACTGTTTTTTTGGTAGTACTCATATGCATCACGAAAACCATGGGCTGGTGCCGTATATAAATTATCGAAGTCTAAAAGTGATTTAATCTTCCTGTAATTTACAGTTTCTTTTTCTGGAAACTGTTCCATTTTCACCTTGTACTTTTCACGAAGCTTAATTAAAAACGAAAGGCTATATAGCCAATTATGAGATTCGCTCAAGGCTTCTAACGAGCCTTTTAGACTCAAAGGAACTGAAATTGCTACTGCTTTCTTAATTTGGTTTGGAACAATATCTCTTTCGCCTAAATATTTTAGAAGTAAGTTTGCTCCTAAGCTAAAACCAATAAGTGCAATTTCTTCATAAGTGTCTTTTTCTAGCACATAGTTTATTACACTTTCTAAATCTTCTGTTCTTCCTGCATTGTAAGAGTCGTAGTTGATATTTGGTTCTCCGCTACAGCCTCGATAGTTTACTGAAGCCGTGTCCCATCCGTTCAAAATAAGATGTAAGGCTTGACAAACCATATAAGTTCTTTTTGAGTTACCTTCTAAACCGTGAAGGAGAATTGCCACCTTTTTTGTAGGCTTCTCTGAAAATGCCCAATCGATATCAAGAAAATCTCTATCTGGTAAGTATAAACGTTTCCGTGTGTGCTCTAATTCTGGAGCCGTTCGAAACTTAGAAGAATAGATAGTGGAGATATGTCCGTTTCTAAAAAGAAAATTAGGCTTGTAGTTGTTAGTTATAATGGGCATTTTACGATTTTCAACTTTAACACAATCTAAACAAATTTACTATGCTTGCATAATAAAAGTAGTTTAAGTTTGTATAAAATTTTTTGAAAATGTACACAAAACAGTTTGATATTAGATGGAGTGATGTTGATGCCAATCGCCATTTGAGAAATAGCGCTTATATTGATTACATGAGCCATACACGCATGAGCTTTATGATGGAGAATGGCCTTAGTCAAAAACACTTGGTGGCTCATAACCTTGGGCCCGTTGCATTTTATGAACACATGTATTATTTCCGTGAAGTATTCCCAGGAAAACCAGTAAAGGTTTCTCTTCAGTTAAAAGGAATTTCAGAAGATGGGACTTACTTCAAATTTCTACATAATTTCTATGATGAAAATGGAAATAACTTCGCCCGTTGTGAAATGATGGGAGGTTGGATAGACATGGAAGCAAGAAAACTAACAGCTCTTCCAAAAGAGATTCTCGATAAGTTTAATCAGTTTGAAAAATCAGATGACTTCAAGATAATTTCAAAGGAGGATACCAGAAAATACGGACAAAAGCCACAGCATTTAGAGCAAGTTTAAGTCTCTGTTTTCAGGTTAACTTTCGGTTTTCTAGTTGATAGATATACCCCAAAAAATATTAAGGATGCTGCTCCAATTCTAAGTGCATTTAGAGTATCTGCGCCCATTAATATTGCGAAAACGGTGGCTACAAGTGGCTGAAGATAAATAAAGACCCCTACGGTTGAAGGGCTTAATTGTTTTAGCGCAAAAATATTAAACAGATAGGTCAAAAATGTTGTTGCTACAACCACGAAGGCCATTTGTCCAATTTCAGATGGATTAAGACTGCTCCACTCAACCTGAATGAGCTCTGAATATCCTATTGGAAGGTTGATGCAAAATGCGATTAGGAAGAAAAACTTAAGTAGTGTAACGGGTTTGTACTTGGACACTAGTGGTTTCACCAATATCAAATAAAAAGAATAGGAAATAGCATTTAGAACAAAAAGCAGATTTCCTAATGGAATGTTGGGGGCATTTGTTTGCGTTTTTTCTTGGAATACAATTAAAACCAATGCTCCCGAAAGTCCGAAAACAATTCCAAAAGATTTTATCCAAGTAATTCGCTCTTTCAATATTAGCGCTGTTAACAATAACAACAATACTGGAGTGATGGTCATTGAAACTGCGCTGTTGATAGGGGTTGAAAGACTAAGTCCTTTAAAGAACATTAGCATATTCAGGACCATACCGAAAACTGCACATGCACCTATTCGCCACCAATCGTTTTTTTCTATTCTTTCAGATTTTGTGAATAAACTCAAAGTCCAAAATAGAATAGCTGCGCCACCTACTCTTAAAACAATAAATCCAAATGGTTGAATAATGTGCGGCATCAACCCTTTGGCTATCGTGTGATTGATTCCGTAAATTGTTTCGGTTGCCGTCGCGGCTAAAAGAGCGATTAGGCGCTTATCCATTATTTTTTGTGAATAGAAGTTTTGGCTGCTGCCACAGTTTTAGAACTACTTCCTATAAAAATCTCATTATTATTAATAATAACAGGGCGCTTTAAAAAAGTGTAGTGTTCTAGAATAAGCTTCTTGAAATCTTCTTCTTGGAGGTCTTTGTTTTTTAAATCGCGTTCTTGATATAATCTCGCTCTACGACTAAAAAGTGCTTCATAACTTTTAGTGAGTTCATAAAGTTCTTGTAGTTGCTCCTCTGTAATTCCTTCCTTTTTAATGTCTTGAGTAGTAAATGAAGCGGGAAGTTTGATTTCATCCATCACTCTTTTACAAGTGTTACAGGTAGATAGATAATAAATTTTCTGCATTTCTAAATCGTATTTTTAATATGAATATATCAAGGTTTGCTTAAAAATGGTTTGGCATCTTTTAAAGGTATTTTCAATTCAATAGGGCCGTCAGCATAACTAGCTATATCGTATTGATTGTACACAAATATTAAACTATCTGTAGTAAAGCCAACTGTCTCTGGAAGATAGAATGTGTCATCTTCAAACCAAAATCCTACTTCGTTAATAGATTGATCTTTGTCGATGTTTTGTTGACTTCGGAATTTACTCTCAGCAAAAGCGATAAACTTCTTTTTGTCGTTTACTATATTATCTATTGAAACTTCATTACCGGTTTCTGGGTCTATATTTAAAAATGTAGTAGTTCCATATCCATGAGCCCCACCTGTGTATAGATATTGACGCATTTCAAAACAAATTAATTCAGGAGTGTTGTAGATTTCTGATATTGATACTTCAGCGAAATAGTCGGCGGCCATATCTGGAAATCTTGATTTGTCTTCAAAATAAGAATTGGCAAAATTACTCGCAGCCTCTTCTATCGTTTGTAATGCTTGCGATGATCCTTCAGAAATTGTAAGTGAGTTGATAATAAAATCATTCAGTCTTTTATTGATTCGGCTTGCAACTTCATCATTCCCAAATGCTTCTAAATAGTTTATTGTGATTTCTGGACATATACGGTTCTCACATAAATTTAAATCGCCTTCAGTTAGACTTTTAGAAGCTATCTCAAGTGATTTGTCTTGATCACAGCTTATGGCAATAATATTAAAGAGTAAAAGGAAAATAATTTTGTTTTTCATGTCTAAAAGAAATAGATGGTTTAGCAATCACAAAAGAACGCTTACATTTGTTCTTTCAAAAGTAACAACTTTAAAATCAGTGATTGTAAAAGTTATATTAAATAATAGATGGTAGCTAAATGTTGTGCGTATTAAACCATATTTTTTAGATAGAATATCATTTTCATTAACTTCATCTTCTAATATGAAAATTGAAACTGCCTTATGAAATTTAATACCAAAACAATTCATGGAGGACAAGAAAATGTAGACCCTGCTTATGGTTCTGTAATGCCACCAATTTATCAAACTTCTACTTTTTCACAATCTACGCCTGGTGGACATAAGGGTTTTGCATATGCAAGAAGTGGGAACCCCACTCGCGCGTCTTTAGAAAGAGCTTTGGCTAGTATTGAGAATGGTAAATACGGACTCGCTTTTGGTAGTGGTATGGCGGCTATTGATGCTGTTTTAAAGCTTTTGATGTCTGGAGATGAGGTGATTTCGACAAGTGATCTTTATGGAGGAACCTACAGGCTTTTTACTAAGATTTTTAAGGGTTTTGGAATTAAATTTCATTTTGTTGAAATGGGAAACGCCAACTCAATCCAGAGACATATCAATGAGAATACTAAATTGATTTGGATTGAGACCCCAACAAATCCAATGATGAACATAATCGATATTAAGGCTGTTTCTAAAATTGCTAAAGCAAATAACTTACTTCTTGCGGTTGACAATACTTTTGCAACGCCCTACCTTCAGCAGCCCTTAGATCTTGGAGCTGATATAGTAATGCATAGCGCTACAAAATACTTAGGCGGCCATAGCGACGTGGTTATGGGAGCTTTAGTGGTGAAAGATAAAAAGCTAGCAGACAACCTTTATTTTATTCAAAATGCAAGTGGAGCAATTTGTGGTCCACAGGATAGTTTTCTTGTTCTAAGAGGGTTAAAGACACTCCACATTCGAATGCAAAGGCACTGTGAAAATGGAAAAGCAATAGCCGAATATCTTTTAAAACATCCTAAGATAGAAAAAGTATATTGGCCTGGATTTGAAACTCACCCAAACCATTATGTCGCTAAAGAACAAATGAAAGACTTTGGAGGGATGATCTCATTTGTTACTAAAGGGAGTAATTATGAAGAATCTATCCGACTAATAGAAAGTCTTAAAATATTCACTTTAGCTGAAAGTCTTGGAGGCGTTGAAAGTCTTGCTGGACATCCAGCAAGTATGACGCATGCAAGTATCCCGAAAGAAGAGCGAGAGAAAATAGGGGTTGTCGATTCTTTAATTAGATTAAGTGTAGGTATCGAGGATGTTGATGACTTAATCAATGATTTAAAACAAGCGCTTGACTAATAGATTAGATAGTAAAGAAAAAGCCATAAGGCTTTTTTGATTTATTAAACGGATGATTAGTTGTCAGTCAAAGTAGAAAATGTACCCTACGTTTAACCAAAACATCCAATCGTTTGCTTTGTTTTCTGGAACTTGGATGCTTCCATTGTTCTCAAAACTCGGATTGAGTCCATCAACCCAATCGCTAAAATATTGTTGCCAACGAGCGTCTAACATTAAATCAGACATTTTCGTTAGTTTATAACGCACTCCCACACTACCTACGATAGCCCAAGTAGATCCTCTTTCGTTTTGAAAAGCATTGAAATATTTATCTGGTGTGGTTGCAGAAGTATTTAATCGACCTATGGATGATTTTACTTCTGGACTAAAGTTTACGTAGTGAACTCCTAAGCTAAGAAAAGGTGCCAGTTTAGGTCCTCCTGCTTGAAAGTCTCGAATGCTTAATGGAAAGTACTCTAACTGTGAACCAATTTCAAAAACAGAAGTAGATCCCGTCATTGCACGAAGTTGGTCTGCAGTCTTGGAGGTTCTTTCAGAGCTAACCCACTCACCATAGTGCTGTAGGTTTGTTTTATGAAAGCTTATTTCGTTTCGAATCTTAAAGTGATCATTAAAATATGTGTCACGAGTATAGCAGTTACAATCTGCACTATATGAAAAGTTGAGATAATGAACCACCCCAAACCCAATTCCCGTATTTCCAACGTTTGTTTTAAGGTTGTTGCGCTGCCCGAAATCGGAGTATAGAGCAACGGGGCCAACAATTACACCCAGTTCGTGAGATAAGCCTGCTTGGCTGAATGCTTCTTGCTTAGTGAAGACTAACAAGAAAAACACCATTAGCAATAATCTGGTATTCATTATAAAGTTGGGTTTAAATTGAGACACGACAAATATATAAAAACATCTTTAAGGTTGAGCTAAATTCAGCTTTTTTGATAAAATTGTTAAAAAAACCTACATATCCTATTAATCATAAAAATCTTTCAAAGCGTTTATTAATGATTTGTCATGTGGAATAATCTTAATTTATTGTGGGGGAATTTATAAAGATAAAATATTTTTTAAACAAATCTCTAAAGGATTTTAAAAATACACCAATATTCAATTATGTTGTGCACTTTATATTCCTTCTTATTGTTGGAAATTTAAAAAAATAAGCATCTAGTTTAAAGGAATAATTAAATTACCTAAAAGTAATGAATGTCTCTATCGTTAGTAGTTATCAGACATCTAATGCAGCTCAAAGCATTCTGATATGTTTAGCTAACTTCAGTTTAAAATAGACTCGTTTAAAATCCAAAAAGTTATTTTTCTTTCTGTCCGGCAATAAAACACTATTTTAGCATGTTTAAATATCAAAACAGTTTTTATGAGAATTTGGATTGCCTTCTCAATGCTATTATTTTCATCTGTAGTCATGGCGCAAAACTATCAGAATCGTTGGACAGGCCATTTTTCATATGTTTCTGTCAAAGATATTTCTTATGGAGATAACAAAGTTTTTGTAGCATCAGAAAATGCAATCTTTATATATGACCTTTATACTAAGAATATAAAAACAATGTCGACCATTCAAGGTCTGTCGGGTGAGTTTATTACAGCAATTCACTATAGCGACGAGTATAATGTACTTGTTATTGGTTATGAAAACGGACTAATTAATATTGTTAAGGAAGGCGAAGAAAATGTGATGAAGGTGGTTGATATATTAGAGAAACAAACCATTCCGCCAGATAGAAGACAAATCAATAATTTTAATGAACATGATGGAAATCTTTATATCTCAACTAAGTATGGTGTGTCTGTTTACAACCTAGCCCGATTGGAATTTGGCGACACATACTTTATTGGAAATGGAGGAGCGCAAATAAATATAGTTCAAACCATTGTTCAAGAGCCCTACATTTTTGCGATTAGTAATACAGAAGGAGTTCGACGAGCTATAGTAAACGATGATAATATAATCGATTATCAAAATTGGAATACAATTGCCAATGGTGGCTTTAGAGCTATCGGAAAACTGGGATCTGAGCTGTATGTGGCAAACATGAGTAATAGTGTTCTAAGGATTACTCCTGATGGAAGTACAACTACCGTAAAAAACTTTACAAATATAATATCAGGGTTTAAGAGTTCCGAAAACCTACTCACTATAACTACCTCAAATTCGGTTAATGTTTATTCTGAAGGATTTGTCTCAGAGGCTGAAGTAAACAACGTGCAAGGCTTTGATTTAGATTTATTATCTGGTTTAGCGCTTAATGGGAAAGTGTATCTTGGAACCTCTTCCGATGGATTATTAATAGTGCCTTTTGGTAGTACACAATCCACACAAATCTTACCTAATGGACCTATTAGAAATAGACCTTTCGCACTCGATGCTACTTCGGGTCAACTATGGGTTACTTTTGGTGAAACGGATATCGATTTTAATCCATATTATCCTAATGGACAATTGAGCCGTTATGGAGTTAGTCATTTAAAAGACACTCTTTGGAATAATATATCGTATAATGAATTGAGTATGGCTGTTGGAGGTGAGCCTACAGATTTATTGAAAGCAACAATCAACCCCAATAATCCAAAAGAAGTGTACATGAGTTCGTTTCAAAAAGGATTGTTGAAGATAGTGGATGATGAGCCCATTGTTCTATACGATGAAACAAATAGTCCTTTAGATAAGGCGGGAAATGCAGGAATTCGACTATACGGTTCTGAATTCGATATGGAAGGCAACTTGTGGTTTGTACAAAGTAGAACCGATAAAGGACTTATAAAACTCACGCCTAACGGACAGTTTGTAAAAACAGATATATCAAACTATATAAGCGTATCATCGGAGCTTGCATTGACAAAACTTGCGATTAGTAGAGAAGGATATGTTTTCTTCGGAGCTTATTATGGAGGTGTATTAGGGTTTAATCCCACGAATAATATGATTAGTAAAATTGGTGAAAACTCAGGGAATGGTAATCTACCTTCTGCAAACGTTCGAGCCTTAGCTTTTGATGCACAGAATAGATTGTGGATTGGTACACTTAGAGGACTGCGTGTAATTTATAGCCCGTCAAGCTTTTTTGACTCTGGCGCTCCAGAATCACAACCTATTATAATCCTCGAAGATGGAGTTGCTCAAGAATTATTATATCAACAGTCTATTACAGCAATAAAAGTTGATGGATCTAATAATAAGTGGATATCTACTGCAAGTTCAGGTGTGTTTTATCTTTCTGCAAATGGACAAGAAACATTGTTGAGGTTTACTAAAGATAACTCGCCACTTCCAACAAATAACGTTCAGGATATAGCAATAGATCCAAACACAGGAGTTGTGTATTTTGCAACAACACAAGGTTTGGTGGCTTACAAAGGAACCGCAACTGCACCTGGAGCTAATTTAGATAAACTTCGTGCGTTCCCAAATCCAGTTCGTCCTGGCTTTACAGGAAGTGTAACAATCGATGGGCTAACAGCTCAAGCTAATGTGAAAATAACCGATATAACAGGCAATCTTGTTTTTGAAACCGTTTCTCAAGGAGGTAGTGTGCAATGGGATACAACAGCCTTCGGCAAATATAAAGTTCGTTCAGGTGTGTATTTGATAATGGTTACTACCGATGATTATGAGGAGACAAAAATCTCCAAACTAATGATTGTCCGTTAATGATCGTTGAAACAAAAGCAATTGTTTTTTCTGCCATTAAATTCTCTGAAGCAGATCTTATTGTATGCTGTTTTACTAAAACAGATGGAGTGAAGTCCTATTTGCTTCGAAATATCTTAAAGTCTAAAAAATCTAAAATAAAGGCATCCTATTTCCAACCGCTAACTCAATTAGAGTTGGTCGCTACACATAAAAACAAAGGGAGCTTAGAGTTTATTAGGGAAGCTAAAGTAGCTATGCCTTATCAAAGTCTTCATACAGATATGATGAAAACAGGTTTGGTCATGTTTTTATCTGAAATGCTTAAGAACTGTATCCGCGAAGAAGAAGCTAATCCTGAACTTTATAGCTTTTTGGAAAGGTCGTTTTTATGGTTGGATGAAAACGATAGCGTGGCAAACTTTCATATCCAATTCCTACTTCAACTGAGTCATTATTTAGGATTTTATCCAGATGCTTCTAGAGCAGAGTTGCCTTACTTCAACATGATAGAAGGAAATTTTGAACAATCAGATTCCGGTCACTATTCTTTAGAAGGTGAAACGGTAGAAAACTTCAAAGTGTTTTTTAATATCAGCCTAGACGAAACGGCTTTAATTAAGTTGTCAAGAAAATCGAGATCAGATCTCTTAGAATTGATAATGACTTATTATCAGCTACACGTGCAAGGATATAAAAAACCTAAATCTTTAGATATTCTGAATCAGCTTTTTAATTGAATCTATATCAGACTATAATTTTAATTGAAGATGTTCATAGACGTTATTTCCCAACTGCTTTTCACCCACTTCTTTAAAACCTAATCTAGTGTAAAGTCTTTTAGCGTTTGGATTTTCTAAGTCTACAAGTAGCCCAATTTTTTCATGCCCTTCTATTTTCGACTTAGAAATCATAGCATTGAGTAGTTTTTTCCCTATCCCTCTTCCCTGATATGAAGGATGTACACTAATAGTGTCTATGTAAACTTCTCCATCCATCGTTTCGTTTTCTATAACTAGGTCTTTTACGTTATAGTGTGTTGCTATATATTCTAAAAAAGGCTTTCTGTATTCAAAAAGTTTACCTCCGTCATAGGCAATGATAGACCCTGCAATCATATTGTTTTCTTCAAAAACTAGACTGTGTTCAAAGCTGTATTGATTTGCTGGTTTTTGAAAGAAATGTTCAAACAATGGGAAAGCTAATTTTGGATCGTTTGTATTTGCAAAAGTACAAGCTAAATCTTCCATTGCTTGCACTATAAGTGGAGTGACCTCTTTGTAGTCTTTTGGCTGGCCTGGTCGAATGTGTTCTGGAAAAGTTTTCATGGTGCAAAAATATCCAATTAGAGCACTATTTCTAAATATGAAAATAGAATTTGATTCTTATTTTGAAATAATTAACTTACCTCTTAATTAAAATAGATTGTTATGAGTCGAGGATTTGTGAAAGAAGAAGATCAAGAGGAAACGCCTATTATTCCTCCGTGAGCCGCCTTACCAAGCGGAGCAATAAATTATGTTACTCAAGTAGGTCTAGATCTTTTGAAAGCTGAGCGCGACGAACTTGATAAAGAAAGAAACGAGCTCGATACCGAGGATGAAAATCAAAGAAGACGAGATTTAGCAGTAATTGATGGCAAGCTCAACTTGTTACAAGAGCGCATAAATTCGGCTCGAGTTCTGAACTTAGCTGATCAGCCCAAGGACGAAATTAGATTTGGTGCAACGGTTAAATATAAAATGCTCGCTAATAATATGATAAATTCATTCCAAATTGTGGGAGTCGATGAGGCCAATGTTCAGAATAATAAAATTGCTTTTGTAGCTCCAATAGCCAAAGCAATAACAGGTCATCGTAAAGGCGATGTTGTTGACTTTAAGCTTGGAAATGAAACTAGAAAGCTTGAGATTTTAGAAATTAGCTATTAATCTCTTAGTCCTTTATTCTTACAAAATCTAAATCTTGATAGTTATAACTAAAGTCGGTTAATGGTGAAATCGGACTCATAATGAACCCTACGGCCTTTCCATCTGTGTTGAGGTTGAAATTGACAAAGGCGTCTGCTTTTAACGAAGCATCATTCCATCTAACGACATACGTAGTTCCTTTATAGAATGTCATTTTACCAGTTAAATCAGGTGATTTTTCAGCTCTAAAATGAAGTCCGTCTTTTTGTTCGGTTATAAATACTTTTCCAAACCAAGGGTCTTTATAGTTCCCTAAAACATCAGTTGAATTAGGTTTTGGAGCTTTGCTTTTTAGCTGATTTTGTATTTCGGTTTCAAGCTTTGAAATAATCATAGCCTCTCTTTCTTCTCCTGCTAAACGATGATCGTTATATTCCTTTATTCTATTTTCTCCTTCTATACCAAAATAGCCGTCTTTAATTGAATTGGTAATAGCTCTAAATGCTGCGCCTGATTGTTGATTGGTCAAAACAATTATTCCGAGTTCTAACTCTGGGAGAATAGTAACTTGACTCACAATCCCTAATAGACCGCCAGTGTGCGTGACTTGAAAATGTCCGCTTACGTCACTTAAAAACCACCCTAACCCGTAAGCTACAAAGTGAGTGTTATAAGCGCCTTTCCCACTTCTTACAAGAGTTTGAGGTGTCCACATTTCATTTAAAGTTTCTTTACTAAACAGGCTGTCTGTTAGTTTTTCGCCATACTTTCCTTCGTCTAATAATGCCTGAACCCACGTTGCCATGTCATTAATAGAAGCATATATTCCAGCAGCCGGTGTGGCAATTTGTGTAAAAGTATTTGTGGTTATTTCAAGCTTCCCGTCTACAGGTGCGTGTCCGTCAATTCGGTTAGCATCTGCATCTATTTCTTGAATAGATAGTTTGGAGCGATTCATTTTCAAAGGTTTGAAAAAGTTTTCTTCAATATAACTATCATAATCTTTCCCCGATACTCGAGCTACAATCTCACCAGCAACAATATAAAGTAGGTTGTCGTAATCATATTTAGATCTAAATGAAGAAACAGGCTTTAAGTACCTTAAATTGTGGATCATTTCTTCTTTAGTTGTAGTATTAGCAGCTGGAAAAACCATTAAATCTCCAGCTCCAAGTCCAAGACCGCTCCTGTGGGTTACTAAATCTCGCACTGTAAATTCAGCTGTAACATACGAGTCATAGAGTTTAAACTCGGGTAAAATATCGTTTACTTTAGTGTCCCAATCTAATTTTCCTTTTTCAATCAATTGGCCTAAAGCTGCAGTAGTAAAAGCTTTTGTATTTGATGCTACCCCGAATAAAGAATTCTCATTTACTGGAGCTTTTGTTCTAACAGATCGAATTCCGTATGTGTTTTTATGATAAACCTTCCCGTCTTTTAAAATAGCGATAGCCATCCCTGGAACGTCGAATGTTTCCATAGCTTTTTGAACAAGGCTATCAATTTGTTTAGGATTTAATACTTGCGCAGATAGCGAAAAACTGCAAAACAATAGAAATGAAAAACTTAAAACTTTGATTGATATTGACTTCATAAATGGAATATTAAATATGCTGATAAAGGTATTAATTTTATCTAGCATCAATCTCTTGTTGTTGGGTGTTTTCGTTGCCCACAACTATAAAGCACCTTTTATTCTCAAGTATTCTTTATGAAAAATATTTCTTAGACAGACTTTGGCCCACTTTATGTAATTACTATACAAGTCGACGCAATCCTTTGGTTTACTTTAGCTTTTCTATAAGCCTTTTTAAGATATCAAAGCGCTACTTTTCGCATTTATAAATAATGCGAAAGTCGATTTTTTAAAACATAGATAAAAACAAATATGAAATCACATTTAATTATTCTTGCTATTGTCACTTTAGCTTTCACTAGTTGTGGCACTACAAAAAATGAAACAATGAATAATTCTTTAAATAAGAGCGCTATCACTCAATCCTTTTGGGTTTTAGAAACACTAGAAGGACAGCAAATTAACAACTCTGGAAACAGTAAAGAAATAGGTTTTAAGCTAGATGCCGAAAACAACCGTGTTACGGGGTTTACAGGTTGTAATAATATTATGGGTGAGTATGTTCTTGAAGAGGGTGATCGAATCCGATTTTTAGCATTAGGAACTACTAGAATGGCTTGTCCAGATCTTTCGTTCAATGAATCAGACTTAATGAAGGTTTTTAGTGAAGCTGATAACTATAGTATTAACGGAGATGGTTTGGAGCTGAATGTTGGAAAAAGTGCGCCATTAGCAGTTTTTAGAAAAGCAAAAACTTCTTTAGAACCAATAGAGGAAAAGTATTGGAAACTTAAAACCTTGGAGGGTAAAGAAGTAGATATGGGAGAAAATCAAGAGCGTGAAGTATATTTTATTTTAAAGACTCATCAGAATAGAGTAACAGGTTTTGCAGGGTGTAATACTATTTCTGGAACCTATACTTTAGAAAAAGGCGACCGAATTAAATTCTCTCACTTAGCAACTACAATGAAGGCTTGTCCTGATGTTGATTTTAAAGAACATGAGTTTCTGAAAATTTTCGAAATAGCAGATAATTACCGAATAACAGACGATAAACTAGAGCTGTATGTGGGCAAAAGAGCGCCATTGGCTGTTTTTGAAGCTGTATATTTCGATTAATTTCGATGCATTATCTTAAGTGAAATTTTGTTATACCTCCATAGGCTATTTGATTTTGAGTCAAAGCTAAGATGAAGTGTGGTTAGATATTATTCTTTAAAGGTTTTCTACAAATAACGGTGAATTGTAAAAATTACTCTATTTTTAGAAGGCAGATATGCTGTTTCGATTGTTAAACTGAAATAAATTTCCTATTTTAAGTGTCGAAACGGCTTTCTTTTAAATACTGAAGAAGTATTTGACCATAAAAATGTGTCGCTATTGTTGATCTATATATTATGCAAGGATGCCGCATTAAATTTTACTAAAAAATGAATTACCTAATAATTCTCTTCTCTTTACTCTTATTAAACACGCCTAACGAAACATTTGATTTAACCGTTACAATAAACAACATTAAGCATATTGAAGGCTCTATTGAAATAGGTTTATTTAATAATGGTGATAGATTTATGGAAGAAGGTCAGGCTTTTAAAAGTGTTTCGGTTAAAGTTAAAGGTAAAGCGGAAACAGTTGTAATTAAAGATCTACCCAAAGGCATTTATGCTATATCGCTTTATCATGACAGAAATTCGAACGGAGAATGTGACCGCAACTTTTTAGGAATTCCTAAGGAGCCTTATGCTTTTTCAACCAACTTCAAACCAAAGTTTTCTGCACCTACTTTCAGCGATTGCCAGTTTGAGCTTAATAAAAACCTCTCATTAGAAATTAGTTTAATTAACTAATATAATTAAAGCTCTGATAAGCAGTCTGTTGTCGCACTTGACTTGTGAAAATATCAAAAAAACCTTATCTTCGCGATATTATTTTTGAAAAACACTTAGTTGGGTTTGTCAATTACAGGTTGTCATATCTGTTAGAACCCACGTTAAAGTCGATTAATACTGACTTTTCCTAGCTGTAAACTGCAGCGATTTTACATTTGAATACTAATATTTAGAGTGGCTTATTTTAAAAGAAATAAGTCTGCTCATAAAATAATTTATACTATATGAAAAAGAATAAAAATAAAAAGCGAATTGGAATTATCGGTGCTGGTCCAAGTGGGTTAGCACAGATAAGGGCGTTTGAGGCTTTGCAAAAGCAAGGTGAAGACATCCCTGAAATTGTTTGTTTCGAAAAACAAAGCAACTGGGGAGGTATGTGGAATTACTCTTGGAGAACTGGAGTTGGGAAATATGGTGAGCCTATTCACGGAAGTATGTATAAGTATTTGTGGTCTAACGGACCTAAAGAGTGCTTAGAATTTTCAGACTATTCTTTTGATGAACATTTTAAAAAGCCAATCTCTTCCTATCCACCACGTCCTGTTTTGTTCGACTATATACAGGGGAGAATTAAAAAGAGTAAAGCAAGAGACTATATCCGTTTTGATACCACGGCACGTTGGGTTAGCTACGACGATAAAACAGAAAAATTTACCGTAATTCTCGATGATTTGAAAATCGATAAAACCTATTCTGAAGAGTTTGATTATTTGATAGTGGCTTCCGGGCATTTTTCAACTCCAAATATGCCTTATTTTAAAGGTATTGAGAACTTCCCAGGAACTGCAATTCATGCACACGATTTTAGAGGTGCAGATCAATTTAAAGATCAAAACCTATTGTTGATAGGAAGTAGCTATTCAGCAGAAGATATTGGGGTTCAGTGTCACAAACACGGTGCAAAATCTGTAACATTGAGTTATAGAACAACTCCAATTGGTGTAGACTGGCCAGAGGGAATAAAAGAATTGCCTTTAGTAACCCATTTTGAGGACGACGTTGCTTATTTCAAAGATGGCTCTTCTGAAAGATTTGATGCTGTAATTATGTGTACAGGATATCAGCATAAATTCCCTTTCTTGCCTGATGAACTCCGTCTAAAAACTAAAAACAACCTCTATCCAGACCATTTATACAAAGGCATATTCTTTAATAAATTACCACAGTTAATTTATTTAGGAATGCAGGATCAATATTATACATTTAATATGTTTGATGCTCAGGCGTGGGTGGCACGTGACTATATGATAGGACGTTTAGAATTACCTGATGAAGCAGAACGAAGAATAGATATTGATAAATGGTTGAAAAAGAACGAAGCACTGGAAACAGGTTTTGATGATGTAGATTTCCAATCAGAATATATTAAAAACTTATTAGAGCTTTCAGATTATCCGCCGTTCAATGTTGATGAGGTTGGCGAAATGTTTAAGCAATGGCTACGTGATAAAGAGGAAGGTATTTTGACATATAGAGATAAAACTTTCCGAAGTGTTGTGACAGGAACTATGGCTGCGGAACACCATACTGAATGGATGGATGAGCTTGATGATAGTAAAGAACGTTATTTACGATACGAACCTGAAGAGGAAGAACTAATACCAGAAAAGCTGTAATTGATATAGCTTGATAATTTTAAAACTGCCCGGTTATTTTTAACTGGGCAGTTTTTTTATGTGTAGCACACGTTAGCAGAATCTATGGAAAAGTATAGTATTGAATATTTTAACCAAATTTTACCATTATTCGGTTCGTTTTTTCCCGAACTAATCATATTTTTGTATTGTAAAACTAAACAGATTATTATAATTAAAATATACTCTTATGGATTTATCATTTTTTAGTTCAATTAGAAATGCCGTTAAGTATTGGTACATTCCATTGCTAGTAGGCATACTGTTTGTTGTTATAAGCATAGTAGTTTTCACTTCTCCTTTGGGGTCGCTACTTGCATTATCACTCTTGTTTGCACTTTCTTTCTTATTTGGAGGACTCTCAGAAGTCGTTTTCTCAATTGTGAACAGAGACAGACTCGATAATTGGGGCTGGTCTTTAGCATTTGGAATTCTTACTTTTATTGTGGGAATTTCATTAGTATCACATCCAGAACTTTCAATTAGTGTTTTAGCTTTTTATATTGGTTTCTTGCTTCTGTTTCGTTCAATTGCTTCTATAAGCTTTGCCATGGATATCAAGAAGTACGGAAGTAAAGACTGGGGAGGATTATTAGCATTCGGAATTTTAGGAGCAATAGTTTCTTTTTTTCTTATTTGGAATCCACTTTTCGCTGGATTGAGTGTGGTGGTTTTAGTAGCTCTAAGTTTTCTTTTTACAGGGCTATTCAGTATTCTTTTGGCTATGCAACTCAGAAAACTACACAAATCATCTAAGGAAATATCACAAGGCCTACGTGATAAAATATTGAAACTTCAGGAGGAAATCCGCAGTGAATGGGATGATTAACAATGAGTATGCAGATTTTAAGAGCATGTATTTTAAAACTACACTAAATCAATTAGCATCTTTGAATTCTAAAAATTCAAAAAATATTTAATTTTTATTTTGCACAAATTAAAAATAGAGTATATTTGCACCCGCCTAGGCAATCGAAGAGATTGTTTTTACAGTTTAAACCTTGTAAATGGCAAGACATAAATTCCTCTTTAGCTCAGTTGGTTAGAGCATCTGACTGTTAATCAGAGGGTCCTTGGTTCGAGCCCAAGAAGAGGAGCTTAGTCACAACAAGCTTTCACAGAAATGTGGAGGCTTTTTTGTTTCAGTTATGGGTTATTGTGTTTACATTTTGCATTCTGCGATTCTTTCGAGGTTTTATACTGGTTATACCTCGAATTTTGAGATTAGAGCCGCATTCCATTCGAATGCTGATTTGCGGAAGTTTACTTATAGAGCCGATGATTGGATGCTTTTCTTAAGAATTGATTGCGATTCTAAGGAGCAAGCAATCGCAATTGAGAAGCATATTAAGCGGATGAAAAGTTCTGTTTATATCAGAAACCTTAATAAGTATCCTGAAATAGTTGAAAGACTATTGAAGAAGTATAATCAATGATTAAGTTAATCAGAGCCCCGATAGCTATCGGGGTTGGTTCGAGCCCAAGAAGAGGAGCTTAGTCACAACAAGCTTTCACAGAAATGTGGAGGCTTTTTTGTTTCAGTTATGGGTTATTGTGTTTACATTTTGCATTCTGCGATTCTTTCGAGGTTTTATACTGGTTATACCTCGAATTTTGAGATTAGAGCCGCATTCCATTCGAATGCTGATTTGCGGAAGTTTACTTATAGAGCCGATGATTGGATGCTTTTCTTAAGAATTGATTGCGATTCTAAGGAGCAAGCAATCGCAATTGAGAAGCATATTAAGCGGATGAAAAGTTCTGTTTATATCAGAAACCTTAATAAGTATCCTGAAATAGTTGAAAGACTATTGAAGAAGTATAATCAATGATTAAGTTAATCAGAGCCCCGATAGCTATCGGGGTTGGTTCGAGCCCAAGAAGAGGAGCTTAGTCACAACAAGCCTTCACAGAAATGTGGAGGTTTTTTTGTTTTTATAAAGGTTTATGATGAATTATGAGGTGATTATAGTTTAATATTCTAGAACATCTTAACTATAAATACTTTTCTTCATAAGTTGAAGATGGATAAGTTTGAAGTATTGAAAAAAGATGTTTTAGTGTAAAATACATATGGGAAGACTTATTTCAGAATTACAAATAAGCCTTCCCATATTTATTAAATGCAGTCTATTCAAACAGCCAGCGATAAATATCGTTACCGTTGGCAAATAGGACAAGGGCAATTAGAATAAAGAATCCGATCATTTGAGCGTATTCCATAAATTTATCGCCTGGTTTTCTACCGGTTATCATTTCGTATAATAGAAACGCCACATGGCCTCCATCCAATGCCGGAATAGGTAGGATATTCATAAAAGCCAGGATAATGGATATAAAAGCTGTAGTTGACCAGAAGTTTTGCCAGTTCCAAGTTTCAGGGAAAAGATTTCCAATTGCACCAAAACCACCAACTTGGGTAGCTCCTTTTTTGGTGAATACATACTTGAATTGTGCTACATAATCTTTTAAAGTGTTGTATCCGAAACCTACACCACCAACAATGCTTTCACCAAGGGTATAGGTTATTTTAGTTCTCCCTAATTGATTTCGTAATGTTTCTGTAGAGAAATATACTCCAATTAAACCTTTATCATTAGGTATAAGACTCAATGTTTCACGTTGGTTTCCGCGTTCAACAACTATAATGTTTTCACCTTCCTTGTTGATGTGTTTGTCAATTTCATCTCTAAATCGAACTTCGGCGCCGTTTATAGACACAATCCTGTCTGATTTTAACATCCCTGCTTTTTCAGCTGGATATCCACTTTGCACAGAATCGACAAGGGTTTCTATTCTTGGATCGAAAGCTGTCATTAATCCTTTCTCAAACATCTTCGGACCAGCATCTTCAGGAACGTTAAGCGTTTCGATAGTTCCATCACTGTGTTTAACTTCGATAGTAGAAGCGCTTCTTAGAAAAACACGACCGTTTACTTCCATCACGTTTTCCAAGGGTTTGCCATCCACTTTTAAAACTTGATCACCATCTCTAAATCCGTATCCTTTGAACTGTTCAGCTACTGCAAATCCTTGTGGAAGATCGTTTACTGTGGTAATATTCTTTCCGTAGAAATACAAGATTCCCATATAAATAACAAATCCCACGATGATATTTACCGTAACTCCACCGAGCATAATAATGAGTCGTTGCCAGGTTGGTTTACTTCTAAATTCCCATGGTTGAGGTGGTTGTGCCATCTGCTCTTTGTCCATGCTTTCATCGATCATTCCGGAGATTTTCACATAGCCCCCTAGTGGGAGCCACCCAATTCCGTAAACAGTTTCACCAATTTTCTTTTTGAAAAGTGAAAACTTCACATCAAAGAAAAGGTAGAACTTCTCAACTCTTGTTTTAAATATTTTGGCCGGTATAAAATGCCCGAGCTCGTGTAAAACAATTAATAATGATAAACTTAATAGTAGTTGTATAGCTTTAACAGCAAATGGACTCATGAATATTTTCTAAAAAATTAGCGCACAAAAGTAATCTTTTACAACGTGCAAAAAAAATTAGTACTCGGCAGTTTTAGGTTTTGAAGTTTGTATACAAGGTGTTCTTTGTTAATCTCTTGCAGTAGGCTACTTATGTTCTTTTATTCTTTAAGAAAAGTTTTAGTGATTTTTCCTTGAGAGGTTACTAGTTCAATTAATAAAACTCCCGATGGAAGATTAGATACGTCTATACTTTTGGTGTATTCAAGTTCTGAAACTTTTTGCCCTAAAGTGTTATAAATGTTTATTTCGATAATCTCCACTGCTTCAGGTTTTTGAATGTGAATTATTTCGGAAGTGGGATTTGGGAACAAAATGAATTGAGTTTCTATAGGAAGTTCATTTGTACTTAAAACTACTTGATTATTTTTAGAAATAACATCGAAATTGGGGTCGAAACGTACACTTTGAACGTCAAAATCAACAGCTCTTTCAAAACCTTGGTTGTTATGGGTGTTGTTTAAAAAAACGTCTAAAGTTTCACCTTGAGTGCCTATTAATCGGACTGGGACTACAGCAGGGAAAAATGAAACCGAGTTATGACTTTGAGTTTGTGAAATATTGATATTTATACCCCCATCATTAACTTGATTCCAACGTATAGAATAGCTTGGGTATCCCTTACCATAAATCCAAGCATTAAAAAATTCAGTTAAATCTTGATTGCTGGTTTCTTCTAAATTTCTAATTAAATCTGGAGTTTTTGCGTATCCAAATGTGAGTTCAGGATCGTTCAGGTAGTTTCTTAGTCCGTTGAAAAAGTCGGATTCTCCTAGCTTTTTACGAAGCATGTGTACTACCATAGAGGCTTTGTTATAACTTAGGTGACTGCTGAATATTCTACTGACAGAAGTTGTGTCGGAAGCTGGAATATATACCGACTCGTCAGGATATGCAGTTGCAGATTGAACCTGATTTTCTTTCCAATTTCTAAAGTTTGACTCTCCATCGAGTGCTTCGTATACCATTCCAGTCATGTAGGTTGCAAAACCTTCGTTGAGCCATATATCTTGCCAACTTCCACATGTCACTTTGTTTCCAAACCATTGATGTCCGAGCTCATGGGCAATTAGACTACGGTTAAAACTTCCCATAAACGACATTGTGGTATGCTCCATTCCGCCTCCCCATCCAAATTGGGCATGACCATACTTTTCATCAGCATAAGGATAGGGCTCAAATTTATTGATGAATAAGTTCATAATATCTACGGTAACTGGGGTTTGGGACTGTGCAGATGATAGGCTTTCAGGATACACATAGTTTATGATAGGAAATGGGTTTCCATCATTTTCTACAGTGTGGGAGTAGGTTGTATAGTTCGTTACTGCAATCCCAATTAAATATGCCGGAATTGGATAATTATGACGGAAATGTGTTGTTTTTAAATTCCCATTAATAGTTTGCGACATTTCCACTCCGTTTGCGGCTGCAACGTATTCATCATTTAGAGGATCAAATTGTGGCGTGGTGATATGAATGTCTACCATATCTATTTTATCTATAAGATCTTGCTTGCACGGCCACCAAGCTTTTGCTCCATAAGGTTCTGAAAGTGTCCATAAAATAGGATGTCCGTTGTGCGTACTTATAGCAAAGGAGTCGAAGTCATAGTGTACTGGATTTCCTGAATAACTAACGCTCAAGGAGTCTAATACACCTGTGTTTTGAATTTGAGGTAAAGTTATAACCACTTCATCATCTGTGTTTTGTGTAAAAGAAAGTGGCGTTCCGCGTTGTGTTACTTCTGAAACAGTCATGTTGTTAACCAATTCGAAGGTGATGGTGTTCATATCTTCCTTTGCTTCAAAATGAGAAGTGATAGTTCCAGAAATAAAGGCTTGCGATGGATCTACGTTTAGTTCAAGACGTTGATATTTTAGGTCGTAATTGTTTGTGTTTAAATTGCGATTACCTGTTATATGAGCATTTACAGATTTAGCTTCTGCTTCAGCTATTGATGATACGTCAAAATTTTGGGCAAAAAGAAGGGCGTTTGAAAATATTAGGAAGAGAATCGGGAGTATTTTCATTTTTAAATATTTTGATTGTTAAAAGTATTTATTTTGAAAGGATTAGGGGGTATTTTTGTAGCCGAATATTTGAGCTCAGCTAAAAACACAATAACATGCTTTCGTTCTTTAAAAAATACAAGTTTTTTGCAATTGTAATGTTGGTGCTTTCAGCAATCATAATGACGACAATTGCACAAATAACTACTCCTAAAAAGTCACTTCGAATTTATCAACCCGCCCAAGTTGAAACCCAACTAGTTGATACTACTTTACATTACGTGAAAAAATATCACACCATTGCAGATTTTTCATTGATAAATCAAAACGGAAAAAATGTAACTCAAGCAGATTATGACGACAAGATTTATATTGCAGATTTCTTCTTTACTACTTGCCAAACAATTTGCCCGATAATGACCGACCATATGGTCAAAATTCAAGAGGCGCTTCAAAAGGATCAGCAAGTGCTTTTACTTTCACATACAGTTACTCCAGAAATTGACAGTGTAGCTCAGTTGAAAAAATATGCTATTGAAAAAGGGGTGAATGATGATAAATGGAACTTAGTGACAGGCGATAGAAAGCAAATTTATGATTTAGCACGAAAATCTTACTTGGTTGCGAAAGACAACCCTTATGAAGAGTTTGATTTAATTCATACCGAGAATTTTGTTCTGGTCGATACCAAAAAACGTATCCGCGGATTTTATGATGGAACAGACTCCGAAGCAATCGATCAGTTACTTGAAGATATTGAGATTTTAAAAGAAGAAACTAACAGCAAGTAGATTTTTTATTTTTTTAATTGATTTCCAATAATAAACTTTAATTGTTTTTTTGGACTCGCATTTTTCATTTAGTTTTGCCTTGTTTTAAATCAATCTAAATAAGAATCAATGGCGACAATAGCTTCTTTAAAGATAGGTCAAAGAGGTGTTATAAAAGAATTTCTCATTGATTTGGTGCCATTAAAACTTATGGAAATGGGCTGTCTTCCTGGTAATGAGGTAGAGTTAATTCAAATTGCACCATTTAAAGATCCTTTATATATCGTAATCAACGATACACATCTATCCATTCGTTTAGAGACTGCCGAACAGATTGAAATCGATATAATCTAATATGGCTAAACACATAAACGTAGCCCTTATAGGAAATCCAAATACTGGTAAAACTTCAGTGTTTAACAGATTGACAGGCCTCAATCAAAAGGTGGGGAATTATCCTGGTATTACTGTTGAAAAAAAACAAGGCGTAAGCAAATTTGGTCGAGCAGTTACAGCTCATATTTTAGATCTTCCAGGCACTTATAGCCTCAACGCCTCTTCTATAGATGAGAATGTAGTTATAGAACTACTGCTAAATAAAAACGATAAAGATTTCCCCGATGTGGCTGTTGTTGTAGCCGATGTCGAAAATTTAAAACGAAACCTACTGCTTTTTACCCAAATAAAAGACTTAGGGATTCCTACTATTTTGGCCATCAATATGGCTGATATTATGAAGCGAAAAGCTATTTCTATAGATATTCCACTTTTAGAAAAGAAGCTAAATACCAAAATTGCTTTAATAAGCTCAAGAAAAAATATTGGTTTTGACTACTTGAAGGAGCTTATAGAAAACTATAACCAACTACCCACCAAGCCTTGTTTGAATGCTTCTAGAATATCGCCAGAGTACTTCGATCGTCTTAGTAAGGCATTCCCTAATCAAGACTTATATAAACTGTGGCTGGTTATTACTCATGATGTAAATTTTGGTAAATTAGACCGAAATGATTTCCATGGAGTAGCTAGTTTTCAGACAGAATCTCCAGATACTATAAAACGTCTTCAACACAAAGAGACCATCGCTCGATATCAATTTATAAACGAAACCCTCAAGCAGACTCTTTTTGTTGACACTGCCAACGCAAAAGATCTCCGTAGCCGTTTAGACAGAATTTTGACGCATAAGGTTTGGGGTTATGTTATTTTCTTCGGGATTCTGCTTTTAATATTTCAAGCAATTTTTGATTGGAGCGCTTATCCAATGGATTTTATTGATCGTTCTTTTGCTGTATTTAGTGAATGGACAAAAACAAATCTTCCGCCTGGTGAATTTACAAACTTGATATCGGAAGGGATTATACCAGGCATTGGAGGAATTGTTATTTTCATTCCACAAATCGCTTTCCTATTTCTTTTTATTTCCATATTAGAAGAAAGTGGCTATATGAGTCGTGTTGTCTTTTTAATGGATAAATTAATGCGCAAATTTGGTTTAAGTGGTAAGAGTGTAGTGCCTCTAGTTGCTGGAACTGCTTGTGCTATTCCTGCTATTATGGCCACTCGAAATATAGAAAACTGGAAAGAGCGTTTAATTACTATTCTTGTAACGCCTTTTACAACTTGTTCTGCACGACTGCCCGTCTATTTGATTATAATTTCACTCGTAATACCAGATACTAGAGTGTTAGGCATATTTAGCTTACAAGGAATTACATTGATGATTATGTATGTTTTAGGATTTGGAGCAGCTATCTTCTCTGCATGGATTCTAGACAAAATTCTGAAAATCGAGACTAAAAGTTTCTTTGTAATAGAAATGCCTAATTACAAACTTCCACTTTTGAAGAATGTTTTGTTAACAATGGTTGAAAAAACAAAGGCTTTTGTGATTGGTGCAGGGAAAATAATATTAGCTATCTCTATTATTCTTTGGGTGTTGGCCTCTTATGGTCCGGGCGACTTCAATAATGCTGAAGAGATAGTAAAAAATGAATACGCTTCACAAAACTTATCCGATGAGGAAATTTCAAGCCATATAGAGTCTTTTAAACTAGAACACTCCTACATAGGAAAGATTGGCCATGCTATTGAGCCAGTGGTCCAACCTTTGGGTTACGATTGGAAAATTGGAATAGCACTAGTTACTTCTTTTGCCGCAAGGGAAGTTTTTGTGGGAACTCTTGCAACCATCTATAGTGTAGGGAGTGATGATGAGCAAACGATTAAAAATAGAATGGCGGGAGAAATCAACCCTGTATTGGGAGGTCCTTTATTTAATTTTGCAAGTGGAATATCATTGCTGTTGTTCTATGCCTTTGCTATGCAATGTATGAGTACGCTTGCCATTGTGAAAAGAGAAACTAATTCGTGGAAATGGCCTATGTGGCAGCTGATAATAATGACGATAATCGCATACATTTTATCATTAACCGCATTTCAAATACTAAAGTAGAATTGTAAGTTTTTCACTAACTTTATGCTATGCAAACAATACTTGTTATAATAACCTTTACGATTGCAGTAGTCTACCTACTCAGGAAGTTTGTATGGAACCCAATTTTTGAAACACGAAAAATGGGCAGCAAAAAAAGAGGGCAATCCGATTGCGGCGGATGCAGTTGTCATTAAGCCATTTAGTAGCTTTCTTTACTAACTAATAACACATAATTTACATCTTCTGAAATCACAGAATCTGGATAGGGATTGAGTGTAATTCCTTTTAGAGAAAATTCCTTTGAGTTAAATAGTGTAGTATTAGGTGTTTCTCTAGATTTTACTTCTCCAAAAATGAGAATTTTCTCCTCGGTTTTTCCGTTTGAAGTGACTTCTGCTTTAACAATAGCTCGTCCTGCCCAAATGCATGAAACATCTTTTGGACATCTCGAATCTTCAACTACTTCTAAAAATTTAACCGAAACTCCATTGGCTTCAAGAGTTTTACCTAAAGGGACTTTAATTCCAATTTTTGGAACTTCTATTGAGCTAGATTGTCCAATGGCATAGGTTGAAAATAGAATAAGGGTTGCAAGAAGTAGGTTTTTCATTATTTAAATTTTTAAAAATTTAAAGATACATTAAAATGAAATATTGACAATTTATAGATGAGAGAATGGGTTGGTTACAATTGAAACATTTTCTACACTTTGAGTCTTTCATTTTTATTGTTCCGCCGAAGCTTCAATACCAATGTATAGATTTTGCAGTCCTCGAGGTTTTGCAGCTATTCTCTTTTCTACATTTAAAACATAAAAAGTAGGTGTTGCTTTTATATCGTATATTCTCGTTAATTCGGTTAGGGTATCACCTTTTGCTAAAACATGAATAAAATCGGGCAATTCTTTTGTTTTTTCTCTCCAAGTTTCTTCTTCTATTTCTAGCCCAATAGCAACTACTTTTATTTTATCTGAAGTTACTGTCTTCATCTTTTCGTGAAGTTCTGGAATGTGCTTTAAGCAATGAGAACACTCGGTGCTCCAAAAGGCGAGAATAAAAAACTCCGATCCCTCAAGGTCGTATAAGGATTTAGAATCATCGAAATCGGTTAAGGTAAAGTTTGGAGCTTTCTCTCCAATAGATAGACTTTTTACTAGTTGAAGTTTTTCGGAGAGCTCTTTGTCTTCAAGTGTGTTTGCTAGTGTTATAAGGTAGCGTAGTCCTAAATAATTAGCGGCGTTATTCCTGTTGTTGTTTAGTAAATCCTGCCAGAAACTTTCTAAAAGATGTTTTTGAAATTCAGGCGATGCATCTTTTATTGCTAAATGAATATCGTTTATCGCCGATTGATAGTTAACACCACCTTTCATCGTAACGAACTCGTGATAATAATTCTTTATTTTCTCTAGTGGGAAAGAAGAACTTTGAAGTTGAGTGTTTTTAAAATCAAAATTGTTAAAGTAGTTACTTTTTGTGCTAATTTCGTAAACTTCTTTGTTTATATAGTTGTCTGGAATAAAAGGTTTTAGCGATTTAATGAATGTAGATGCATAAGTGTTTTTTGAGTCTTTTTCAGCTTTGGTTTGAACTTCCGTCTGTCGGGCTAATAAGGATTCAATTTCTTTAGTAGAGGAAGATCCTGAGGTTATCTTGGTGTTGATTTCTTGCTGAATTTCATTCATGTTCTCTAAATACTCTGTGAGAATCTTATTTTGCCCTCCACTGAAGACAACTCCTTTTTCTTCAGAAAATGTGAAGTTGACATTCTCTTTATTGCTTAGAATTAGATCGAAAAAGTTCTCTTCTTCGGGTAAATTATAAACTAGCCTATAGCTTCCTTCTTCGAGATTAGAGTCTAAGTTAAGTTTAAACTCACCGTTGTCCAATATTGTGTCTAGTGCATAGGCTTTACCTGTGGGGGTTAGCTTGTAAAGTATAACGAAATTATAATCGGTTGATGGAGATAATTTTCCGTTAAGCGAGTTCTGGCATGAGAGAATCCACGGACTAAGGATTAAAATTAAAAGTAACTTATTAAACATTGAATGTGTTTTAAGCTTGCAAAGTTACCAATCTTTTAAATGTTAGTGAATATTGGTCAAGCCATCTCGGTTTGTAGTACAACTTAATTGTTGCTAGCAGAATTACATTTTAAAAGGTTCTAAAGATTCAAGCGCTTTATTAATAGAAGTGACTCCTTCAAAAGTTAAAAGTAAACGCAATCCACTTCTAGTTTGCTTTTCTTTCATAGTAACTTCTCTTGGGTGATTTTGAACGTATTGCAGAACTTGGCTAAAGGCTGGGCTTTGATAGAATCCACTTTGTTGATCAGCTACAAAATAACCGACCATCTTCTTTTTCTTCATCACTACACGTTCTAATCCCATAGAAATAGCAATCCATTTTATACGTACACTGTTTAGAAGGTTCTTGGCTGGCTTTGGTAGTTCTCCAAAACGGTCGAGAAGTTCATTTTCAAATACTTTAAGTTCTTCTTCGTTTTTAAGACTATTTAGTTTGGTGTATAGATTAAGTCTTTCTGTAATGTTGTTTACGTAATCATCGGGGAAAAGAAGCTCGAAATCTGTGTCGATAGTGGTTTCTTTAACGTAGTCTTTTTTAGGGCCTTCGGTTTCTTCATATAGGGTTTTGAATTCTTTTTCTTTCAATTCCTCTATGGCTTCCGATAGAATTTTTTGATACGTTTCGAATCCTATTTCATTAATAAATCCGCTTTGTTCTCCTCCCAATAAATCTCCTGCACCACGAATTTCTAAATCTTTCATTGCAATATTGATTCCGCTTCCTAATTCAGAAAATTGCTCCAAAGCCGTAATTCTTTTTCTAGCTTCGTCTGTCATTGCAGAATATTCCGGCGTGATGAAATAACAGAAAGCTTTTTTATTGCTTCTTCCCACTCGACCACGCATTTGGTGCAAATCGGAAAGTCCAAAGTTGTTCGCATTATTGATGAAAATAGTATTCGCATTAGGCACGTCCAATCCACTTTCAATTATTGTTGTGGAAACAAGCACGTCAAACTCATTGTTCATAAACCGAAGCATCACCTCCTCGAGTTTTTTTCCATCCATTTGTCCATGTCCAATTCCTACTTTTGCATCGGGAAGCAAACGTTGAATCAATCCAGCTACTTCGGTAATATTTTCAATTCTGTTATGCACAAAGAAAACTTGTCCTCCCCTAGAAATTTCATAGCGAATGGCATCTCGAATAGTTTCTTCTGAAAAACGTACAACATGTGTTTCTACGGGATATCGGTTTGGTGGCGGAGTGGTTATAACCGATAAATCGCGAGCAGCCATCAAACTGAACTGTAAGGTTCTTGGAATGGGTGTGGCTGTTAATGTCAATGTATCCACATTTTCCTTGATGGTTTTTAATTTATCCTTTACGGCAACTCCAAATTTCTGTTCTTCATCAATAACAAGTAGGCCTAAATCTTTAAACTCAACGGCCTTATTAACTAATTGATGTGTCCCGATTACAATATCAAGCCGACCGTCTTTAAGGCTTTCAAGAACTTCTTTTCTCTCCTTCGCTGTTCTAAAACGGTTGAGATAATCCACCTTCACAGGCATTTCAGATAGTCGTTCTGAAAAAGTTTTATAATGTTGAAAAGCAAGAATTGTAGTTGGGACTAAAACAGCAACTTGTTTGCCGTTATCTACAGCCTTAAAAGCTGCGCGAATGGCAACTTCTGTTTTTCCGAAGCCAACGTCTCCACAAACCAATCGATCCATGGGGCGCTCATTTTCCATGTCTTTTTTAACATCTTCGGTGGCAGTGCTTTGGTCGGGAGTGTCTTCATAAATAAATGAAGATTCTAACTCGGCTTGTAGATAGCTATCTGGAGAAAAAGCAAAACCTTTAAGAGTGCGACGTTTAGCGTAAAGTTCTATAAGATTAAAAGCAATTTCTTTTACACGAGTTTTGGTCTTTTGCTTCAGTTTTTTCCAAGTGTCGCTTCCTAGTTTATATATCTTAGGCTCTTTGCCATCCTTGCCGTTGTATTTTGAAATTTTATGAAGCGAATGGATGCTGACATATAAAATATCACGATCGCCATAGAAAAGTTTGATGGCTTCCTGCATTTTTCCTTCTACGTCAATTTTTTGAAGACCTCCGAACTTTCCGATTCCGTGATCAATATGCGTTACATAGTCACCAACTTCTAGATTGGTGATTTCTTTAATTGTAATCGCCTGTTTTTTTGCATATCCATTTTTGAGCGAAAATTTATGGTAACGCTCAAAAATCTGATGATCAGTATAACAAACTATTTTTAAATCATCATCGATAAAGCCTTGAAACAGCGGGAATACGATGGTTTCAAATTGTTTCACATGTTGATTGGAATCCTTAAATATATCTCGAAAACGTTTGGCTTGTTGTTCACTACTGCAGAAAATATAGTTTTTGTAGCCTTGCTCCGTGTTGTCGTTTAGGTTTTCAATTAGCAGATTAAATTGTCTGTTGAAGGAAGGTTGCGGTTTTGTTGAAAATGAAATCGAAATCGAATCTGATGTTGAACTCGAAACCTCCTTTAAATTTCTATTGCCTTTAAGATTAAGTGATACTGTAGTAAAAGCTTTTAATTGCTTCTGAAGCATTTCTCCAGTGCAGAACAATTCCGACGGCTTTGCGCGTTTGATAATAGGATTTAGGGCATCAAAAGCTTCAGTAGCCTTTTTATAAAGAGTGTCAATTGCACTAAAGAAGAAATCTTTATTTTTTAGAAAAACTACAGTTTTTGATGCAATATACTTCAGAAATGACTCGCGGCTTTCATCTATTATTTTATTCTCGATATTTGGAATAATCGAAATCTTTTTCTTTTGTTCAAGAGAGAGCTGTGTTTCAACGTCGAAAGTTCGAATACTATCTACTTCATCACCAAAAAACTCTATCCTATAAGGTTCGTCATTGCTAAAACTAAACACGTCTAAAATTCCACCACGCACAGAAAACTCTCCTGGCTCCGTGACAAAGTCGGTTCGTTTGAAGCGATATTCAAACAGAATTTCATTTACAAAGTCGATAGAAAGTTGATCATTGACTGCAATCTTTAAGGTGTTTCGTTCCAATTCCCTTCTAGTAACCACTTTTTCAAAAAGGGCCTCAGGGTACGTTACGATGAGGGCTGGTTTTTTACGGGAATTGATTCTGTTTAAAACCTCACTTCTTAGTAGGATATTAGCGTTATCGGTTTCTTCCAGCTGATAAGGTCTTCGGTAACTCCCTGGATAAAACAATACATGCTGATCACCCAATAGATTTTCCAAATCGTTTAGGTGATAGGCGGCTTCTTCCTTGTCGTTTAGAATTAAAAGAAAAGGAAGTTCTGCACCTTCTGATACTGGACGAAAAGCTTCTGCCAAAACCATGGAAAGCGAAGATCCAATAAGGCCTGAAACAGCTATTGTTTGGTCGAAAGCTCCAGAGGTTTGAGGATAGGTTTCTTTAAAATTGACAATAGTTTCCCGCAGTTTCCTGGTTTTTGGAGACTGGGAATAAAGTGAATTAGCGAATTTTTTATGCATCGAATGGCAAATTTACTTCAAACCTTAGACGTCTCAAAGTCCTGTTAGCTTTTTAATTTCAACTTTATCATTTTGCTAACATACTTCGGCTAAAGGAATTGGTATTTTTAAAATAAAACTAAGAAATTTATCGATTCTATATGCTTCTACAAGGTCTTCAATATCTTATAGGTTTATAGCTAAGAGTTTCTTATAGGAAGTTTAATAATTTAAAGAGATACACGCCTTTGCGGCAAATATTATGGCAATAAAAGAATTTGATGTTTTTGTAATAGGATCCGGCACAGCGGGAAAGATAGTAGCTTATGATTGTGTTAGTGAAGGAATGTCTGTTGCTATTGCCGATAATAGGGAATTTGGTGGAACTTGCGCCAACCGAGGGTGTGATCCAAAAAAAGTGTTGGTGGGAATTACCGAGGCTTTTCAGCTTTCGAGGAATTTGAAAGGAAAAGGAATTGTAAAAGCCCCAATAATTGACTGGCAGGCATTCCAAAAATATAAGTCGACATTCACTGATGCCGTTCCTGCAGCCACAGAAAAAGATCTGAAAAAGGCAGGGGTCATGTTGTATCATCAACCTCCAAAATTTTTGGATAAGAATACACTTTCGGTAGAAGGTAAAACTGTGAAGGCTAAGAAGATTGTAATTGCAACAGGATCAAAGCCTTTAGATTTAAGAATTCCTGGTCGGGAGCATTTAAAAGTGAGTGATGACTTCTTTGAGTTGGAAGAATTACCGCAGAATATTGTTTTTGTAGGAGCAGGATATATCGGAATGGAATTCGCTCATATCGCTGCTCGTTGCGGGTCTAAAGTAACTATTATTGAAGCGGGAAGTCGACCTCTTGAAGGTTTTGAAGAAAACATTGTCTCTCATCTCACGATAGCTTCAAAGAAGCTAGGGATTGAATTTATTTTCAAAGCTCGAGTTTCCGAAGTAGAGAAGCTTCAGAAGAATTATAGGGTTTCCTATCAGAAAAACGGAAAAATTGAATCTGTAACGGCAAGAATTGTTTTTAACACGGCCGGAAGAGTCCCGTCTATCGACAATTTGGATTTAGAGAATGGGAAAATTGATGTCGATAAAAAAGGAGTTTCTGTTAATGAGTATCTCCAAAGTCCAACAAATTCTTCGGTATATGCTTGTGGTGATGTTTCTGCAAGTGGCTCTTTGCCTTTGACGCCCACATCCTCTCAAGAAGGAAGAATAGTTTCTTTAAATATTCGGAAAGGAAACCATGCTAAAATGGATTTTCCGGCAGTTCCTTCGGTAGTTTTCACGATCCCTCAACTCGCAACTATCGGGTTGACAGAAGAGGAAGCTAAGGAACAAGGCTATGATTATGTGGTAGAGTATAAAAATGTTCCGGAATGGTTTAACGCAAAGCGTATCAATGACGACGTATATGCCTATAAAACCATAGTCGATAGAAACAGCCATGTCATTTTAGGTGCTCATATTATTGCATCGGAAGCGGGAGAAATGATAAATCTTTTCTCTTTGGCAATGTGTGGAAAATTCACAACCAGTGATCTTAAAGCGATGATTTTTGCGTATCCTACTTGGGGGAATGATATCAAAGGTATGGTATAACTACCCGCGAAGGTGGGTATCTCCAAAATGAGACCTCCTAGTAAGCGTAAGTTAATTCAGACGCCTATAAGGTTTAGAAAACCATGTAGAAAGGGTTTCAGTAATCTTAAGTCTTACGTTTATTTTGAAACTCCTTAAGTTTTACTCCTGGATTAGTAACGCGATTTTTAAATGCGTGGTAACTGCTGCTAATAATCAAAACAATCGCCACTGCCAGTGCTGAATTGGCCACGGTTGGACTAGCCTCCCAATTCGCTACGCAAATAGCAATCAAGGCCCACGCACCGACTAGGGAAAATTCACGCATATTTCTCTGCCAAGTAACGGCTAGATTTATTACTCCTGCAATAATTATCATTGTCACCGCCCATGAACTTTCGCTATAGCCCCAAGCATCCCAATCTATACTTGTTAAATAGGCCGAAACATTTGCAATACTTGCAACAGTTATCCATCCGCTATAAAATACGAACGGCCACCAAAGGAATGCAATTACGGGAATAGGTGCATCCCAAAGCTCCATTTGGTTTTTCATTACAATTTTTAATAAGGCAAAAAGCAAAACAAAAATGGCAAGGATGGAAAACTCCATAAACCCATAGACCCAGAAAATAACCCACATGATATTGGCAAAGCAAGAAAGTACAAACCACCATCCTGATTTCAGAATAAATTCATCATCTCGAACGGGTTTAAAGAGACTTCTACTTTGATAGACTATAAATCCTAGAAGCAATAAATAAATAAAACCCCAAATTGAAAAGGCGTAAGCAGCAGGTGTAAACAGATTTGGGTTTGAATTTGAAACATCAGCAATTGAAGTGCTATTAAGTTTTCCTACACCACCAAGGGCATTAACAGCTATTACAAGAATAAAGCCAACTATATTTCCAATTTGCAGTGTTTTTTTCATTGTGAATTAGCTTTGTTTTGAGATGAGAGTCGCTTCGGTTATAGTTAGTAAAGTTACTGAAAGCAATTTATATAAGCTTGAACTATAAATATTTAATGCTTCTAGGGTTAGCGTTTATCACTCAATGTTCTTTATAATTTGATTTTGGTGTAGAAATCTAACAGAGTGGACTATAAAATTTCTATAAGGATAATAGGTTTTGTGTTTAAGTTAGAAATTAGAGATGTTTTATGCTCGTATTTCTCGTTTACAAATTCTATATTTGTTGTCTATTTAAAATCAAAATATGTCATTTACAGATTTGTTTGAAAGTGGGGAGCGTTCCCGAAATGTTGGGCATTTTGCTTCCATTGCCAATATGGCTACCATTAATGGTAAAATTGGAATTGAAGAAGAAAAACTACTTAAGCGATTTGCAACTAAGTTGAATATTGGTGAAGATGAATATGAGAAAATATTAAAAAACCCAACAGCTTACCCTATTAGTCCTCCAAACTCATCAGAGCGAAGGTTAGAGCGTATGCATGATCTTTTTAAAATTATTTTTGCTGATCATGTTATCGATGACCAAGAACGTGTACTTATTGAAAAGTATGCAATTGGACTTGGCTACTCAGAAGCTCAAGCACAAGAGTTGATAAAGAAAACCATTGATATTTACACGGGAGGACTAAGTTTCGACGACTATCGATACTTGCTGAATCGAGAAAAATAAGATTTGAGTTATATTGAATTTATAAAGCCGAGAATTTTTCCTCGGCTTTTTTCATTATTTGCAAGTTGAAAAATTATTGACTTGACTTTTGAAAATAGTATCTTGCCAATCAAAATTTATAGAATTATGATGCAATGGGAACAATTGCTTTCGTTAAGTAAGCAAGGAGATAACAAAAAACGTTTGCGAAAAGAAGAGAACGAAACTCGACTGGGTTTTGAGGTTGATTATGATAGAGTGATTTTTTCCTCTGCATTTCGTAGTCTTCAAGATAAAACCCAGGTTATTCCATTGTCTCAAACGTCTTTTGTCCATACAAGACTTACACATAGTCTTGAAGTTTCAGTAGTTGGAAGGTCATTAGGCCGTATGGTTGGAAAATCTATACTTAAAAAGTATCCAGAATTAGAAACGGTTCACGGATATCATTTTAATGACTTTGGAGCAATCGTAGCTGCAGCCTCCTTAGCGCATGATATTGGAAACCCACCTTTTGGCCATAGTGGAGAAAAAGCAATTGGCGACTATTTCTTAAACGGAAATGGTCAGCGCTTTAAAGAGCACCTAAACCAAAAGGAATATCAAGATTTAATTGATTTTGAAGGAAATGCAAATGGCTTTAAAATCATGACCGAATCTAAAGATGGGCTTGAAGGAGGACTGCGGTTAACCTATGCCACCTTAGGCGCTTTCATGAAATACCCAAAACAATCACTTCCCAAAAAACCAACTACACACGTTTCGGATAAAAAATTTGGCGTTTTCCAAAGTGAATCGGAATTCTTTAGTGAAGTTGCAACAGACTTAGGACTCATTCCGCGAGATTATGACGGCGGATGGTCTCGTCATCCACTTTCATATTTGGTTGAAGCAGCAGACGATATATGCTACACCATTATCGATTTTGAAGATGGTATTAATCTTGGGTTGATAGAGGAAGAAATGGCTTTAGAATATTTGCTCAACCTCGTTCGAGATAATTTGAGAAAAGATGTTTATTCTAAATTAGAGACTTCTCAAAATAGAATTGCCTACTTAAGATCATTAGCAATCAGCACTCTAATTTCTGAAGCAGCTCAAATTTTTATAGACAATGAAGAAACAATCTTAAAAGGAAACTTCTCGAAATCTCTTTTAGATAATAGCAAGTATGAAGCACAAGTTTCTGACATAATTAAAATTAGTGTTGAGAAAATATATCAAAGTACAGAAGTTAGAGAAAAAGAGATAGCAGGCTATAATATTCTTGCAACTTTGTTAGAAGCATTTACCACAGCTTTTGAAAACTACCATAATGGAAGGGCAAGACAGTATGATTTACTGCTGTTAAGGACCATATCTTGTAAGGTTTCGAGTTTTAATTCGACTTATGAGTATCTAATGGAATGCTGTAGTTATATTTCTAGACTAACGGATGGAAGTGCGGTTCAAATCTTTCAAAAAATAAGAGGAAATCTTAAATAGAGAATGTTAAAAGTTAAAATTACAAGGGGTATGTGACCTCTTTTAGATATTTTTAGCGATTCGACATTGAAATCATTTGTAATATAGAGCAAATTCTAATCACTTGACTCAGTAAAACTTAATTTAAAAATTAAATGAAAAAACTATTATCCCTTATTATTTTCTTTGCAGTAAATATTTCTATAGGTCAAGATTTCAGTGGCATTATAGAAAGTTATTTACAACAAAACCAAGAACAGCTTCAGCTTGAAAAACATGATATTGCTGATGTTTCTATTTCATCACAGAGTTTTTCAAAAAGCTTGAATGCATATAATATTTATGTAGACCAAAACTATCGCGGAATTAAAGTTTATAATTCAGTATCATCATTTGCAGTAAAAAATAATCAAGTAGTAAGCGCTGCTCTTTCTTTTGCACAAGATATTTCGTCTAAAGTAAATAGCACAACTCCGTCTATTTCGGCAACAGCAGCTATTGCAAAAGCGACTTCAAAATTGGGTGTTTCTTCACCAACAGGATTAAACCTCCTAGAAACAGTGAGTGATTATTCATATATATTCAACGATGGAAATATTTCACTTGAAAATATTCCTGTTGAATTGGTTTATCAATCAATGAATGAAGGAAAGACATTGAAGTTAGCTTGGGATTTGAGTATCTATCTTTTAGATGGAAGCCACTACTATAGTGTTCGTGTAGATGCTCTAACAGGAGATCTATTGCAAGTTCATGATTGGGTTTATAGCTGTGATTTTGGCGAAGGACCTCATTCACATGCTGAAACAGAAAGCGTTCTTTTTTCTAACGCTGGAGAATCAGTTTATGCTATAGCCAATAATGCTACACCAAAATATAGAGTTTTCCCTCTTCCATTAATTGGCCCAAATGAAGGTTCTGATCAATTGGTTACAGACCCTTCTGATCCTACTGCTTCTCCATACGGATGGCATGATACAGACGGAATGGTGGGACATGAGTACACATCTACTCGTGGAAATAACGTTTTAGCGAAAGATGATTTAGCTGGTAATAATTATTCTGGTTCTCAAGCAGAAGGTGGTGCGGAAATGTTGTTTGATTTTGATTTCGGTTTACCTCAACACCCTGCAAACTTTACAAATGGAGCTATTACCCATTTGTTCTATATGAATAATGTTTTACACGATATTTTCTACTTATACGGATTTGATGAAGCAAGTGGTAACTTCCAGCAAAATAACTATGGTCGAGGTGGAAATGCTGGCGACTACGTTATTGCAGACGCCCAAGATGGTGGAGGAATGAACAATGCCAATTTTGCTGTAGGTACTGATGGAGTTAATGGTAGAATGCAAATGTACTTATGGAGTTCTCCAGGTCAAGTTTTAGGAACTTATTTAACTGTAAATGACGGGCCATTAGAGGGTGCATACTATGCTAACACAGCTCAGTTTTCTGATCTTCCTGAAATTCCTGTAACTGCTGATTTAGCTTTATTGAGCACTAATGATGATACTTACCTTGGTTGTGATTCTGCTGTTAATGCATCAGAATTAAATGGTAAAATCGCTGTGGTTAGAAGAGGTGATTGTGCCTTTGTGGATAAAACTTTAAATGCCCAAGAAGCAGGAGCTGTAGGGTTGATTATCGTTAATAACGAATCAGCAGACCCGATTGTAATGGGAGGAGATGAACCAAATATTAATATTCCAGCTATTTTGGTGTATCAAAGAGATGGAGAAGATATTATTTCTGCTCTTTTAGATGGACAAACTATCAATGCAACTATGGTTGATGATGGTTCGGGTACTGACACTAATCAAAGAGATGGTGATTTAGATAATGCGATTGTAGCACATGAATACGGTCACGGAGTTTCTATCAGATTGACTGGAGGTCGATTCAATCCAGGTTGTCTTAGAAATGATGAGCAAATGGGTGAAGGATGGAGCGACTATTTTGCTTTAGCATTAACAATGAAGCCTGGTGACAGAGGAGAAGACGTTAGAGGGATGGGAACATATTCACAAGGGCAAGGAGTAGGAGGAACTGGTATTAGAAGTAAGCCATATTCTACAGATTTTGCTGTAAATAACTTCACTTATAATAGTATTAAAACACAGTGGGTTCCTCACGGAGTAGGATCTGTTTGGGCTACTATGCTGTGGGATTTAACTTGGGCATTTGTTGATGAATACGGATTTGATCCTGATGTTTATGAAGGAGAAGGAGGAAACAACATGGCGCTTCAATTAGTAATGGATGGATTAAAGCTACAACCTTGTAGTCCTGGATTTGTTGATGGACGTGACGCTATTCTTGAAGCAGATGAAATTGCAAATGGAGGAGCTAACAAGTGTTTAATTTGGCATGCATTTGCTAGAAGAGGCCTTGGATTTAGTGCTACTCAAGGAAATACAAACAGTAAAACCGATGGTGTTCAAGCTTTTGACGTTCCTGAAGACTGTGCTCTAGGTGTTGGAAGTCAGGATAGCATCAATAATAAGTTTGTTGTTTACCCTAACCCATCTAATGGTGAGTTAAACATTCACTCTCGTTTTGATGTTCAAGAAGCTGAGATTACTATTTTTGATATGAACGGTAGAAAAGTGTTTGGTCAAGAAGTAGAATTGCACCAAGCAGCAAACGTAGATGCTAGCGGTCTTAACCCTGGAATCTATATGGTTCAGATTGAAGGTGGAGGATTTTCTCAAACTACTAAGCTGATTATTAAGTAATAAATCAGAATAAGAAATAAAAAATGGAGGCCTTTTGGCCTCCATTTTTGTTTTATAAACTAGAGAGTTTACTCAATCTAGGCGGTAAACACTCCATACTCGAGAAGCTGAGCTGTCTTAAGTCTTAGTCGGGAGAGACTAATTAAGTAGTCTATGTTTTATTTTCTCAGCAGAAATTCCAACTAAATCTTGAAGCTCTTCCACAGTTCCATGATCAGGAAAAATGTCGGGAATACCAAGTACTTCAACTTTTGTTGAATAATTGTTTTTTGAAGCAAACTCCAAAACAGAAGCGCCCAACCCTCCTTTTATAGTGCCGTCCTCTACTGTTATTATACGTTTATATACTCTAAAAGCTTCATGGAGTATATCTTCATCTATAGGCTTAAGAAAACGCATGTCTATACAGCCTACAGTGTCTTGTGTGGATTTCGGTATCGCTGATATGGCTGTTAGTGCATTTGTACACATATTGCCTAAACATAAAACAACTGTTTCAGTTCCCTTCTTTAATATTTGAGCTTTACCAATTTCTATAGCCTTAAAAGGTTTTTGCCAATCCATAATGTTTCCTCTGCCTCTCGGATAGCGTATGAAAATAGGAAGGTCTAACCCAAGTTGAGCTGTGTATAGGATATTCCGAAGTTCTATTTCATTTCTAGGAGCAAAAATGATGAGGTTAGGGATGCAGTTTAAATAGGCTAAGTCGAATATACCATGATGTGTTGCTCCGTCTTCTCCTACTATTCCAGCGCGATCTAAACAAAATATAACAGGTAGTTTTTGTAAGCATACGTCGTGGATCACTTGATCATACGCCCGTTGTAGAAACGTAGAATAGATGTTACAAAAAACAGTGAAACCTTGTGTAACCATTCCAGCGCTGAAGGTAACAGCATGTTGTTCTGCAATTCCAACATCAAATGCTCTTTCAGGAAAAGCTTCCATCATAAACTTAAGGGAGCTTCCGGTTGGCATGGCGGGTGTAATACCAATTATCTTGTCGTTTTGTGAAGCAAGTTCAACGAGTGTAAGGCCAAAAACATCCTGAAACTTCGGAGGAATTTTAGCATCACTTAGTGGTGGTAGATCGCCAGTTAAGGCATTAAATTTTCCAGGGGCGTGGTATATGATCTGATTTTCCTCCGCTTGCTTTAATCCTTTTCCTTTGGTAGTAATCAAATGAAGGAGTTTAGGTCCATTGACGTTTTTTAGTCGAGTTAACTCTTTAATTACTAAATCTATATCATGACCATCTATAGGACCTGAATACTTGAAGTTTAAAGCTTCAAAGATATTATCTGATGATGGGACTTTATTTGTCTTAACTTTCGTGAAATAATTTTTGAGCGCTCCAACACTCGGATCTATTCCTATGGCATTATCATTCAAAATGACCAAAATGTTGCTATCTGTGTCTCCCGCATGATTTAAAGCTTCAAAAGCCATCCCACTAGCAATAGAAGCATCGCCAACTATAGCTATATGTTGCTTTCCAGTATCCCCATTAATTTTTGAAGCAATGGCCATACCTAACGCTGCTGAAATAGCTGTGCTACTATGTCCTACTCCAAAAGTGTCGAATTCACTTTCCTCTCTTTTAGGGAAACCACTAATTCCGTTTTTTTGCCTATTGGTGTGAAACACATCTCTTCTACCAGTTAATATTTTATGTCCATAGGCTTGATGGCCCACGTCCCAAACTAAAATATCATTTGGTGTTTTGAAAACGTAATGAAGAGCAATTGTAAGTTCAACTACACCAAGGCTAGCTCCTAAGTGCCCTTCTTTTGTAGCTACAATGCCGATTATAAATTGCCTGAGTTCCTGCGCAAGTTGAGGCAGTTTATCCTGTGGAATTTTTCGTAAATCTTCAGGAAAATGAATGGTATTTAAAATAGATTTCGGCACTTTGCAAAGATACGCTTATTGCAATTTTGTTGGCTCAATTTCATTAAATTGTTCGAGTGGACAACTATCTTTGTATTTCAGCATAAATACTTATCCTGCTTTTAAAAATCCATATTTTGAATATTATTAATCCATTTGACGACAATTACTTTATGAAACGGGCTCTTCAGGAAGCTGAAATGGCCTATGAGAAAGGAGAAGTTCCTATTGGAGCTGTGATAGTGATTAATAATCAAATAATAGCACGAGCTCATAATCTAACCGAAACTTTGAACGATGTTACAGCTCATGCAGAAATGCAAGCTATAACAGCTGCAGCAAACTTCTTGGGAGGTAAATATTTAATAGATTGTACTTTATATGTAACTATAGAGCCTTGCCAAATGTGTGCAGGAGCTTTATTTTGGAGTCAAATATCTAAGATAGTTTACGGAGCACGTGATGAACAACGCGGGTGTATTTCATTAAATACTAAGCTTCATAAAAAAACCGTAATGACAGGTGGAGTAATGGCAGACGAAGCTTCAAAATTGTTGAAGAAGTTCTTTATAGAAAAGCGAAACCTGAATTAGTTGTTCCGCCAGATTGAGAGTAGAAATACTCTATTAGCCTAACGACTTTAAGCTTGTTTTATTTCTGTTTTCTATCTTTTTTTCTGTTTTGGTATTCGTGCATTTTCATGATGTTTTCTTTGTTCAACATATAGTCTTGCACGTTTTTATCTTTCCATCGATGATAGATAAATAAAGGCATAACGATAAAAAATCCTCCTACAAGTGAGAGCCCAATCATAAGGTCGCCCATAGAGGGGTCATCTGGCTTTACATAAAAGCCAAGCCCTAGAAGTATTGTAACCGAGAAAAAGAGAATCTTTATAAAAAGTCCCATTTTTTAATTTGTATATAGTTCTCATAGGCTCTTTTGAGAACCTATGAGAACAATTGAGGTTATTGTTTTATTTCAACTTTTAAATGGAGTTCTTCCAGTTGCTTGTTGTCAATAGCGGCTGGTGCATCGATCATTACATCACGACCAGCATTGTTTTTTGGAAATGCAATAAAGTCGCGAATTGTTTCTTGTCCGCCCAAAATAGCAACTAGTCTGTCAAGTCCAAAAGCAAGTCCCCCGTGTGGAGGTGCGCCATATTGGAATGCATCCATTAGGAATCCAAATTGAGCTTTAGCTTCCTCAGGAGTAAAACCAAGGAATTCAAACATTTTGGCTTGGGTGTCTCTGTCGTGAATTCTAATAGAACCTCCACCAATTTCATTACCGTTTAAAACCAAATCGTATGCATTTGCTTTTACTTCTGCAGGATTTGTAGCAAGAAGCTCGAGTTGTCCAGGCTTTGGAGCGGTAAATGGGTGATGCATTGCATAGTAGCGTTCAGTTTCTTCATCCCATTCTAAAAGTGGGAAATCTATAACCCATAAAGGTGCAAATTCTTTAGAATTTCTCAACCCTAATTGATCTGCAAGATGCATTCGAAGAGCACTCATTTGCGGTCTAACTTTGTTGGTGTCTCCAGAGAGTATACAAATAAGATCGCCTGGCTTAGCATTTGTTACTTCGGCCCATTTCGCTAAGTCTTCTTCATCATAGAATTTATCTACTGAAGATTTAAAGCTTCCGTCGTCATTATATCGGCAATAAACCATTCCTAAAGCACCTACTTGAGGTCTTTTAACCCAGTCTGTAAGCTTGTCGATTTCTTTTCTTGTAAAAGAATTTCCACCAGGAACAGCAATTCCAACTACTAATTCAGCTTGATTGAAAACGTTGAAGTCTTTGTGTTGAGTAACTTCGTTTAATTCACCAAACTCCATTCCGAAACGGATATCGGGCTTGTCGTTTCCGTAATGTTTCATAGCTTCGTCGTATGTCATTCTTGGAAATTCTGAAACTTCTACACCATTGATTTCTTTTAATAGATGTCTTGTTAATCCTTCAAAAGCATTTAGAATATCCTCTTGCTCCACAAAAGCCATCTCACAGTCAATTTGTGTGAACTCTGGCTGTCGATCTGCACGTAGGTCTTCATCACGAAAACACTTTACTATTTGAAAGTATTTGTCTAATCCACCAACCATTAGTAGCTGTTTAAAGGTTTGTGGCGATTGTGGAAGCGCATAAAACTGACCTTCGTTCATGCGTGAAGGGACAACAAAATCACGGGCGCCTTCGGGAGTAGATTTAATGAGGTATGGGGTTTCTACTTCAATAAAGCCTTTTTCAGAAAGATAGTTTCTAACAGCAATGGTTACTTTATGGCGTAGAATCAGATTTTCACGTACAGGGTTTCTTCGAATATCGAGGTATCTATATTTCATTCGAAGGTCTTCACCACCATCAGTTTCGTCTTCAATAGTAAAAGGAGGTGTTTTTGAAGTGTTGAGGATTGTTAGTTCAGAAACTAATATTTCAATATCCCCTGTTGGAATATTTGGGTTTTTAGACTGTCTTTCGATGACAGTTCCTTTTATTTGAATAACAAATTCACGGCCCAATCCTGAAGCCTTGTTGAATAACTCTTTAGAAGTTCGATCTGCATCAAAAATAAGTTGTGTGATACCGTAGCGGTCGCGAAGGTCTACCCACATCATAAAACCTTTGTCACGAGTTCGCTGAACCCATCCAGAAAGAGTTACCTCCTTGTTAATGTCTGTGGCGCGAAGTTCGCCGTTGTTGTGTGTTCTGTACATAATATATCTCGTATTTCAACTGCGCTCAATATAAACTCCAGTAGAAACCTTTTTAATTATTAACTTGTTTTATCGAGGGTGCAAATTTAAGAAGTAATAGCCGAACGGGGGAGTATTTGATAGAATTATTAGTGAACAGAAAAACTTAGTGTTAAAAAGACTGAAAGTTTAGTATATATTATCCTGCGCTATTGATAAATTCTAGATAAAAATAAACTTTGCGGTCAACTCTATATTTTTTCATTCATGCAAAATTCTATAAAATTTGATAGAGAAATCCAAAGAGATAAACCTTATTAAATAATTTAGTCAACTATTCAATACTTCTTTATAGAGACCTGCAAGATAGAAGTCTATCAGGAATCCTTCTGCGCTATAAATCTCCGAAGATCAGGTTTAAGTTTTAATCTAATCGGTAGGCAGATTGCAGGTCATTCAAATACTTTAAGAAATCCGCTCACTACTAGTGGCTTGCTTTGCTTTGAGTTTCATAATTTCTTTCATCCTCTTTCTCTTATAATTTTTAATCTTCGCGCGATTTACTAAGTAGAACATTACGGGCACTACTACCAACGTCAAAAACGTTGCGAAAACAAGTCCGAAGATTACAGTCCAAGCTAATGGTCCCCAGAAGATTACGTTGTCGCCTCCAATATAGATGTTGGGGCTATAATCTGTAAATAAGCCAAAGAAATCAATATTAAACCCAATAGCTAAAGGTATTAACCCCAAAACAGTGGTTATAGCTGTTAGAAGTACTGGTCGTAAACGAGATTTACCTCCTTCAACAACCAGCTCAAAATACTGACGTTTTGTGAGCATATCTTCTGCGTCCATTTCCAATTCATATTTCTTCCTGTCGATAAGGATTTGTGTGTAGTCTATTAGAACAATCGCATTGTTTACTACAATTCCAGCAAGTGAAATAATTCCCATCATCGTCATGATAATTACGAATTCCATTTGGAAAACAACCATTCCGAAGAACACACCCGATAAACTGAGTACTACCGATGAAAGTATAATGATTGGTTTTGAAATAGAGTTGAATTGAGCTACAAGAATTAATAGAATTCCACCTAAAGCAAAGAAAAGAGCCAATACTAAAAAGCTCATATTGTCTTCCTGTTTTTCTTGCTCTCCTGTAAACGCTAATACAACGTCTCGAGGCAATTCATAGTTTTGAAGTTCAGCTTTGAGGTCGTTGACAATTTGGTTTCCGTTATAATCGCCTAATACGTTTGAATATAGAGTAATAGTTCTCTTTAAATTTTTACGTTTTATAGAACTAAAAGAAGCAGTATTTACCTTAGAAATTACAGATGAAATTGGCACTTGTACAATCTTACCTTGATTGTTTCTAAAAGTAATTGGTTGATTAAACAAGATACTTTCGTTGTATCGATACTCATCGGCTAACCGAACGTTTATTTCGTAATCTTCGTCGTCTTCTTTAAAAGTAGAGGCTTCTTCACCAAAAATAGCTCTTCTTAATGTTTGCCCTATTTGTCCAGATGAAATTCCAAGCTGACCTGCTTTTTCACGGTCTACACTAATATTCATTTCTGGTTTGTTTTTGTTGACGTCAATTTTCAACTCTTCTATTCCGGCAATTCCGGAGCCTTCAATAAAGGTTCTAATGTCTTCTGCCGTTCGAAGCATTTCGTCATAATCATCACCACGTAACTCCATGTTTATCGGATAGCCAACAGGAGGTCCTGCGGCATCTTTTTCAACAATTATGGAAACGCCAGGGAATCCTTTCACAGCTTCTCGAACTTCTTCTAGAACGTCGCTACTTTTAATGCCTCGACGCAGTTGATAGTCGCGCATTGATAGCGTAACTTTTCCTTTTTGAGGCATGTCGTCACTTTGTCCTCCATCGGCCATAGGGTTTCCAGCTCCTTGACCTACTTGAGAAATAGCACTTTCCACCATAAAGTTGTAACCATTATCATCATATTTTGAAATGGCTTCGTAGATACGCTCCTCAACTTTTTTGGTGAGCTCGTTAGTTTTTTCAATATCTGTTCCTTGTGGATACTCTATATAGGTTATAATTTGGTTTGGTTCATTTTCAGGGAAGAACAATACTTTTGGTTGTGCAATTCCCACAAGAATAAACGAAATAAAAAGCAGAGTAATAGTTCCGAAGAAAAACACATAGACCATTCTTCCTTTCAGAGCAAACTTTAAAGTTCTCTCGTAAGCATCTTCTAGTTTTTTGAGCGATTTAAATTGGAAATACTCCACAGCGCCTGCCAAAATATATTTGTAAATCCAAAGAAGGATGGCTGCCAAGATCGCTAAGTTTCCAAAACCGCGGAATGCAGCAATGTCGAATATGAAACCTGAAACTAATAGAATACCGCCAACTCCTAATAGAATTAAACTCCAACGGACAAGTTTTTTTCTTGTAAGTGGTTCTTCCTCTACTTTCATAAACTCTGAAGTGAGCACAGAGTTAATAATAAGCGCAACAAACAATGAAGATGAAAGCACTACAGAAAGTGTAATCGGGAAGTAAACCATGAATTTTCCGATAGTTCCTGGCCATAATCCAAGTGGGAAAAATGCCGCTAAGGTTGTTGCAGTTGAGGCAATAATCGGCCAAGCAATTTCACCCATACCTTGAAGTGCAGCTTTTTTACGAGACATTCCACTGCTCATTAAACTGTAGACGTTTTCTACTACTACAATTCCGTTGTCCACTAGCATTCCCAGTCCCATAACAAGACCGAACAGAACCATAGTATTTAAAGTGAAGCCTAAAGCGGAAAGTATAGAGAGTGCCATTAACATTGAAAGTGGAATAGCAAACCCAACAAACAGTGCGTTTCTAAACCCGAGAAAGAACATTAGCACCAAAACAACCAATATTACTCCAAAAATAATGTTGTTAACTAAGTCATTTACTTGGTTTTCAGTTTTGATAGATTGGTCGTTTGTAAGGCTTATGTCAAGCCCTTGTGGCAGATAGTTTTCTTGTTCATATTTTATGAGCTCCTTTATATCATCGACCGCTTCAATCATGTTTTTTCCTGCACGCTTTTTAATGTCGAGCATAACTACAGGTTCTCCTGCTTCACGAGCATAGGTTGTAGCGTCTTTTTCTTGGAAATTTATTGAAGCAATATCTTTTAGAAAGATAACCCCGTCATCTCTTTTTACAACAACCTTTTCTAGTTCCTTGGGGTCTTTGATTTCACCCGTAATCCTAATGTTCTTTTGAACGCCATGGGTAATTATATTTCCTCCTGAAATGGTAACGTTTTCACCTTTAATCGCATTGATTATATTGTCGAAACTCACCTGTGAAGCAGACATTTTATAAATATCTACAGCTACTTCTACTTCCTTGTCATCAACCCCACGAATAGTTGCTTCTTTAATTTGAGGAAGTAATTCAATTTTATCTTGAAGGTATTTAGCATAGTCATTTAGACGTTGAATCGGGTAATCTCCGGTAAGGTTGAGGTTTAGAATTGGGAATTCCTCAGAGAAATTTAGTTCGAAAACGTTTGGTTCTACTTTAGCACCATTGGTGAGAACGGGCCAAGTAGTTTCAGCTTTTACTTGATCGACTTTATCTTTTACAAGTTGTTTTGCAACAGGTATTTCTACAGTTTCTTCAAATTCAACAATAATAATAGAGTAATCCTGAAGCGTAGTGGATGTAATTTCTTTTACACCTGCTACGTTTTTGAATTCCTCCTCTAAGGGTTCTGTGATGAATTTTTCAATGTCTTCAGCAGAGTTTCCTGGGTTGACCGAACTCACATAGATTTTGGTCTCTATAATCTCTGGGAAAGCTTCTCTTGGCATACTATAATAGGCAAAAGCACCTAAAAATAGGATGATGGCCATAATGACATAAACCGTCATCTTATTGTTGATGGCCCAAGAGGAAATACTAAATTCTTTATATGGATTTTTGCTCATAGCGCAAAAGTTTCTTAGTTTTTGATAGTTACTTTTTGTCCGTCACGAATGTTTTTCGCGCCCTCCAATATAATTGTGTCTCCTTTTGCAAGTCCAGATTTCACTTCTGTGTGATTTGCATAGGATAAACCTGTTTGAATGATGGTTCTTTTTGCCTCTCCAATCGAATCGTTTATTGGCTTATATATAAAGGCAATAGTTTCTCCCGCAGAGTTTTCTTGTAGCACGTTTTCAGGAACAGTGATGGCATTCTCTGCTTGGTAATCGTTCACTTTTACTGTTGCTATTAGGTTGGGCTTAACCAAACCATCTTTGTTAGGAATTTCAATTTGTATGTCGAAACTTCTGTTGTTTGGATTGATGTAGTTTCCAACTTGCCTTACAGTTCCTGTAAACTCTTCATTAATTGAAGCAAGACTCACTATTACTTGTGTTCCTTTTGTGATGTTTTTCAAATAGGTTTCAGGAATTGACGCTTTCACATACATATTGCTCAAGTTAACCAATCTGATGATAGGAGTTTGTCCTGGAGAAACAACTTGTCCTGGGTCTGCCATCAAGTCGTCAACAATACCACTAAAAGGAGCTGTTATAATTGTTTTAGAAAGTTGTGCACGTAGTTGCTGGGTTGCATTTCTTGCAGCTTCATAATTGGTTTTAGCTTGTAGATACTGAATTTCTGAACCAATCTTTTGGTTCCATAAACGTTCTTGTCGCTCAAAAGTAGTTTGTGCTAAAGCTAGTTGTGCTTCTTGTTGTGCTACTTGACTAGAAAGACCCCCATCGTCTATTTTAGCCAAGCGCTGACCTTTTGAAACTCGTTGTCCTTCTTTTACGAATATATTGGTTAATACTCCAGAATATTCTGCATTTAGAACCACATTTTGATCTGTTTCAACATTCCCTTGTACTTCTACATAATGTTTGAATATAGTATCGCTAACCACTTCGGCAGTTACTAATGCAGGTCGCTCATCTTTTTCGTGAGATTCTATATAGGCATTTAACTTTTCTAAATCGCTTTTAAGATCTCTTTGTTGTTGGTTTAGTTCAGATCGCTTTTCCTTAATAGCTGAAAGATCACCCGATTCTAAAATAGCATCAACAGATTTATGGTTGCCGCCACAGGAAGCTAAAGTGGCAGTGATGGTTAAAAGTATTATGATTAGTTTTTTCATTTTGTTAGTTTAGGTTGATGGGTTTTGTAAAGTAGTTTGTTTTTGTAGCGTTAATTATATCGCGATAATTGCTGCTCTTTATTTGTGTATTCAATTTTTTCTGTTCAACTATTAATTGGTGTTTTTCACTTCATCTGCACTAACTCTAAGCTTAGGAATGTTTAGAACTGTTTCCAAGTTTGCTTTCTCATTTATCACATTTAACATGGATTGAAAGTACTGTTGTTGTGCAGTATATAATTGTGTTTGTGCTTGGCGCAAATCAAAACTACTCGAAATTCCTTCTGTGAATTTTGTTTGGTTTTTGCTTTCAATGCGTTCTGCTAACTCTAGGTTTCGCTTTGAATTTTCATAATTATCAATCGCAAATTGGTAGTTACTTCTAGCAGTAGTTAAATCAAGTTTTATTTGTTGTTCGGTTTGTTCATAATCAGTTTTGGCTTGTTCTAAAGCAATTCGAGCTCTTTGAGTGGAAGCACTTCTAAGGCCACTGCTGAAAATAGGGATGCTAAGATTTATACCTAAAACTGAAGATTGATACCATTTTTGATCGCCATTAAAAAATGTGAAATCTTGACTGTTTGCTGAGGTTCCATAATTTATAAATGCAGATAGTCTTGGCAATGCTTTAGTCTGTTCTAATTGCATTTCAAAAGTTCGCTGTTGTATTAGATTATCGGCAATCTTAAAATCTACGTTTTGGTCGAGGTTTAATGATGCATCTAATATAGAAAGGTCTATATTTTCTTCTGCCAACGTGTTAAGGTCGTCTGTAAGAATGGTAGGGCTTTCTACTGCTAAGCCTAATGCTAGATTAAACATTTGCTTAGCAATAGTAAGACTTCGCTTAGAGTTGTTTAATTGGTTTTCAATGTCGAGTAGTGTAATTTCTAGTTGCTCAACACTTTCTTCTTCCTCCATTCCATTCTCAAATATTTTTCGAGCTTCGTTTAAATTCTTCTCAAGATTGGTTTTGTTCTTTTCAAAAATATCGACTAATTCCTGAGCTAATAAAACACTTCCGTAGGCATTTATAACCCCTTTTCTAACTTCTAAACGCGTTTTTTCATTTGTGTTTTCAGAATATTCTAAGAAGGTTTTAGCTGCTTTAAGTCCCACCAAATAACTCCCGTCAAAAATGAGTTGATTTAAGGTTGCAACAGCATTCGCATTTTGTTTAGTTCCAAAGGTAAGCGGCATATAGCTGCCTGGCTCACCACCTGCAAACTCGCCTGGAATAAGGGTTACGGGTTGTTTTAGGTTGTTGTTGTAGCCAATGCTTCCGTCTATTTGCGGAAGTCCTTGTGCAGTAGTTTCCCATTTTTGCTTAATGGCTTTAGCAATCTCTCTTCTTGCATTAATAGAAGTGTAATTACTGTCTAATGCAAACTCAACGGCTTCTTCTAAAGTGAAGCTTTTTTGTTCTTGCGAAAAGCTCAATGTAGAAAACAATATGAGGCTGAAAAACAATAGTTTATTGGTCATCTGATAGGTTTTCTTTTATAAATTTACGTAATCTTATTAATCCTTTTTCGGTTACAATTCCTCTGAGGTGATATTCTAAATATTCGTCTACAATAAAATTAGATGAATATATTTTGGGCGAAAATAGGTCTTGATTCTTTAATCCGTTTATTCCCATGAAATAAATTCGAGCTATAAAATCAACGTCTAGCGTTTCTCTATATATACCTTGTTCAATACCTCGTTTAATATTTCTAATGGTAGACTCCATCATCTTCTCAAAATGAGTTTCATAAATTTCTTTATTGATGTCTGGATAGTATTTTTCTAATTGAAATTGTGGCGAGTATTGATCGTCTTTTAATTCCTGCATGACAAACTTTTTTATTTCGAAAAGCTCGTCTATCGGATTTAGATTTTGAGTGCATATCTCGTCAATACCTTTAGTAATAGTGTCTAGAACTGAAAAAGCACACTGTTTAACAAGTGAGGTTTTATTTTTGAAATGCGAATAAATTGTCTTTTTAGAAATGCCCATTTCTGTGGCAATATCATCCATAGTAACACTCTTGAAACCAAGTTTTAAAAACAATTCAGATGCTTTGTGAATAATTTTATCTTTCATAACGGATGCAAAGATAAACCATAGGAAACTAACGAAACAATATAAGTTTCCAAAGTTTTAAGGGTTTAACAGGAAGTTAACACGCTTCGATTTTAATAGGCATAACTGTGTGCAATTCTTTTGCTTGTTATACTTTTGCTGAAAATTTTTGTCATGCGCATTTTAAGTAAGTATACTCAAGCAATCACGGATAGTCTTGAAGGAGCAGTGGCTCAAAAAAATCCAGATCAATTATACGAGCCAATTCGTTATATCCTATCCTTAGGAGGAAAGCGTATACGCCCAGCTTTAACCCTAATGGTGTGTGATTTCTTAGGGGATGATTTCAAAAAAGCAATTCCTGCTGCTCTAGCTGTAGAGTTATTTCATAACTTCTCATTAATGCACGACGATATTATGGATAACGCTCCTTTGCGAAGAGGAGAAAAAAGTGTACATGAAAAATGGGATGTTAATACAGCAATTCTTTCGGGAGATGCTATGCTAATTTTAGCATATAGATTTTTTGAAAAGTATGATGCCGGAACATTTAAGGCGTTGGCTGAACTTTTTAGTGAAACTGCAATTCAAGTGTGTGAAGGACAGCAATTGGATATGGACTTTGAAACACGTGAGGATGTAAGGGTAGAGGAATATCTAAAAATGATTGAACAAAAAACTGCCGTTTTATTAGGAGCGTCTATGGAGATGGGTGGAATTGTAGCTAAAGCTTCTGAAGAGGAAAACTCTTTACTATATGAGTTTGGACGAAACTTAGGGATTGCATTCCAGTTACAAGACGATTATTTAGACGTATTTGGAGATCCTGAAACTTTCGGGAAACAGGTTGGTGGTGATATCATCGCTAACAAAAAAACATTCCTATACTTGATGGCTCAACAAAATGGAGATGCTGCACAAGCAGAAGAGCTGGAGCATTTGTTTAGTATCACTCCTGCAGATCCAGCCGATAAAATCACTACTGTTAGAAAAATATTTGTGGACTCCGGAGTGGCTTTAGCTACCAAACAAGTAATGGAAAGGTATAGCAACCATGCTTTCCAACTCTTAGAAAAAATGAACATTTCAGAAGATAAGAAAAGTGTTTTTAGAGCCTTTGGTAAGGACCTGATGGAAAGAAATGTCTGAGTTGTTTTTGAATAGAAAACCTTAAAAATATACTTAGCTATAAATCGTATATGAATCGATTCAATAAATAATTGACTTGACTTTATAGTGATTTTAAACGAAAACGATTATAAACACCTCATTCTCATTGGGAATACTTTAAGGTTTATTAAGGTATAATTATCTAAAATCAATCGCTTGATTAGGGTATTTATTGTAGTTTTGTATCGTTTTACAAAATAAGACCCATTTGTATATTTATCATGGATAAATTCTCATTCCTAAACGCGGTTCACCCTTCGTATATCGCGGAACTTTACGAAAAATATTTACAATACCCAGACAGCCTAGAACCCAGTTGGAGAGCCTTTTTCCAAGGTTTCGATTTTGGATCTGAGTCTGAAGGACGAGCATTTTTCGACTCTTCAGAGCCTATTGACCCAGAAAAATTTGATGTTGGCGCTATTTGTGCCGACGTAATCAAAGAGTTTCAAGTTGTGAAACTTATTGATGGATATCGAACTCGAGGACACTTGTTTACAAAAACAAATCCAGTTCGGGAGCGTCGAAAATATGAGCCAACTTTAGATATTACCAATTTCGGTCTTTCGGCTGAAGATCTCCAGCAAAAGTTTAGAGCAGGAGAAATCATTGGTATTGGAGAAGCAACCCTGGAGGAAATAATTAGACATCTAGAAAGAATCTATTGCGATTCTATCGGGATTGAATATATGTTTATTCAGAATCCAGATGAAATCGACTGGATTCAGCAAAGACTAAACGCAAATGATAATCAGCCTAACTTCTCTAACGAGCACAAAAAACGAATTCTTGGAAAGCTAAACGAAGCGGTGAGCTTTGAAAACTTTCTTCACACAAAATATGTGGGACAAAAAAGATTCTCGCTTGAAGGTGGTGAAAGTTTAATACCTGCACTAGATGCTCTTATTGAAAATGCTGCTGAAAAAGGTGTGGAAGAATTTGTAATGGGAATGGCACATAGAGGCCGTTTAAGTACACTTACAAACATCTTCGGCAAAAATGCTAAAGACATTTTTAGTGAATTCGATGGAAAAGATTACGCTATTGATATTTTCGATGGAGATGTTAAATACCATTTAGGTTGGACTTCCAAGAGAAAAACTAGCTCGGGAAGAGAAATCAACTTGAATATAGCTCCAAACCCTTCACATTTAGAGACTGTTGGTTCTGTAGTTCAAGGTATTGCAAGAGCAAAACAAGATGATCACCACCTGGAGCAACCAAATAAAGTGTTGCCAATTGTTGTGCATGGTGATGCCGCTATTGCAGGACAAGGAATTGTCTATGAAATTGTTCAAATGGCACAACTAGATGGATACAAAACTGGTGGAACAATTCATATTGTAGTGAATAACCAAATTGGATTTACAACCAACTACCTTGATGCAAGATCATCCATATATTGTACCGACGTAGCAAAGGTTACTCTGTCTCCAGTTCTACACGTTAATGCTGATGATGCCGAAGCAGTAGTTCACGCTATTTTATTTGCTTTAGATTTCAGAATGGAATTTGGTCGAGACGTGTTTATTGACTTGTTAGGTTATAGAAAATATGGCCATAACGAAGGAGATGAGCCAAGATTTACTCAACCTAAACTTTATAAAGCAATTTCTAAACACAGCAATCCAAGAGATATTTATGCTGAAAAACTAATTGCTCAAGGCGTAATAGACGAGGAGTATCCGAAAAAACTAGAAAAAGAATACAAAGATAAGCTAGAGGAAAGGCTCGAAGACTCTCGAAAAGAAGAGAAAACTGCTGTAACTCCATTTATGCAAGATGAGTGGGAGGGATATGAATATGCCGACCAAGAAAAGATGATGGAGGAAGTAGATACAACCTTCGACTTAAAAAAATTGGATGAAGTTGCTGAGGTAATTACTAAACTACCTGAGGATAAAAAATTCATCAGAAAGATTAGTAGACTTATTGAGTCTCGTCATGAAATGTACTTCGGAAGTAATAAACTAGATTGGGCTATGGGTGAATTACTTGCCTATGGTTCTCTCTTGAAAGAAGGGCATGATGTTCGAATGAGTGGTCAAGATGTGGAGCGTGGAACGTTTTCACACAGACACGGAGTGATTAAGGTTGATGACAGCGAAGAGGAAATAATATTATTAAATAAATTAAAAGGCGACCAAGGGAATTTCTACATATACAACTCTCTCCTTTCTGAGTATGGTGTTGTAGGATTTGATTATGGTTATGCAATGGCGAGTCCAGGCTCTTTAACTATTTGGGAAGCACAGTTTGGTGATTTCAGTAATGGAGCACAAATTATGCTAGATCAATACATATCGGCAGCCGAAGATAAATGGAAGTTGCAAAACGGATTAGTAATGCTTCTTCCACATGGATATGAAGGACAAGGTGCTGAGCATTCATCTGCTAGAATGGAACGATACCTTCAGTTGTGTGCAACTAACAATATGTTTGTAGCTGATGTAACAACACCAGCAAACCTTTTCCACCTTTTCAGAAGACAAATGAAGGTGAAATACAGAAAACCATTAATTGTATTTACACCGAAAAGTTTATTGCGTCACCCAAAAGTGGTTTCTACTAAAGAAGAATTCGCGAACGGTAGTTTCCAAACGGTTATCGACGATATAGAAGTGAAAGCTTCTAAAGTGAAGTCATTAGTATTTGTTACAGGTAAATTCTATTATGACTTATTAGATAAGCGAGAAGAATTGAAAAGAGACGACGTAGCGTTAGTAAGAATAGAGCAATTATTCCCACTGCCTGCAGAGGAAATGAGAAAGATAATGAAGAAGTATAAAAATGTTGACGATATTGTTTGGGCACAAGAAGAGCCGCGAAACATGGGGGCCTACTCATTCTTGATGATGCATTTTGAAGAAGCTAAGAGCTTTAGAATCTGTAGCAGAAAAATGTATGCAGCACCTGCAGCTGGAAGTTCAGTGCGTTCAAAAGCTCGTCATGCAAAAGTTATTGAAAGTGTCTTTGATAAAGACATGGAATAGATTTTAAAAAATGATTTACTAAATTTAGAAGTTTAAAACCTTAGTAAATTATATAAAATCGAAATAAATAAGAATATTTTAAAAATTAAAACGATAAAAGAACCGCCTGCTATTAGTAAAGCATGGTTTAATAAATAAATAATTATGGCATTAGAAATGAAAGTCCCATCTCCGGGAGAATCAATCACTGAAGTAGAAATTGCCTCTTGGTTAGTCGCTGATGGGGATTATGTCGAAAAAGATCAGGCAATAGCTGAAGTTGATAGCGATAAAGCTACACTAGAACTTCCTGCTGAAGCAAGTGGGGTTATTACACTAAAAGCTGAAGAGGGAGATTTAGTTGCTGTTGGCGACGTTGTATGTATTATTGATACTGACGCTGAAAAACCTGCTGGTAGTGGTACCTCTGCCGATAAAAAAGAGAAGAAAGAAGAAGCTCCTAAGAAAGAGGAAGCTCCTGCAAAATCTTCTACTTCTGAAGAGGATAAAAAGAAAACCTATGCAACTGGTTCAGCTTCACCTGCAGCCAAGAAAATTCTTGATGAAAAATCTATTCCTGCAAAAGAAGTAAAAGGAACTGGTCGTGATGGACGTATTACAAAACAAGATGCCGTAGATGCTAAACCATCTATGGGTACACCAGGAACTGGAAGTCGTGGTAGCGAAAGAAAAAAGCTGTCAATGCTTCGTAGAAAAGTAGCCGAGCGTTTAGTTTCTGCAAAGAATGAAACTGCCATGCTAACCACTTTTAATGAAGTGGATATGTCTGCTATCTTTGATATAAGAAGTCAATATAAAGAGAGGTTTAAAGATAAGCATGGTGTAGGGCTAGGCTTTATGTCTTTCTTTACGCAAGCTGTTGTTCGTGCGTTAGATATGTATCCAGAGGTTAACTCTATGATCGATGGTGATTATATGGTTAGTTATGACTTTAAAGATATTTCTATCGCTGTTTCTGGTCCTAGAGGATTAATGGTGCCTGTAATTCGAAATGCAGAAAACTTGAGCTTTAGAGGAATAGAGAACGAAGTTAAGAGATTGGCGCTTCGTGCAAGAGACGGGAAGATTACAGTTGATGAAATGACAGGAGGTACTTTTACCATTTCTAACGGTGGAGTTTTTGGAAGTATGCTTTCTACACCAATTATCAACCCACCTCAATCTGCAATTTTAGGTATGCACAATATTGTAGAACGTCCTATTGTTAGAGATGGAGGAATTGTAGTTGCGCCTGTAATGTTTTTAGCACTTTCGTATGACCACAGAATTATCGATGGACGTGAGTCTGTTGGATTCTTAGTGGCAATTAAAGAAGCTTTAGAAAATCCAATTGAGTTGTTGATGGATAACGATATCAACCGTGCATTAGAGCTGTAACATACTCTATATTATATAGTGACAATAAAAAATCCGACTCAACGAGTCGGATTTTTTGGTTAGTTAGTTGATGTGTTTTTCAAAAAAGCTATGCTTTATTTTGTTCTGCAAATATGAGAGACTTGTTTGTTAATTACAATACGTGTTGTCACGTATTTATTCAAATAAAGCTTTTAATTCGGTAGCTTCATTTGGCTTCATTTTGCCTGCTAAAACTAAGCTGAGTTGCTTTCTGCGAAGGGCTGCATCATATCTATTTCTTTCTATCTTTGTTTCGGGAATCAATTCCGGAACTTTAACTGGACTTCCCATTTCATCTACAGCTACAAACGTATAGATAGCTTCATTGGAAACACTGCGTTCGCCGCTTTCTCGATCTTCGATATAAACGTCTAAAACGACTTCCATAGAGCTTTTAAATGCTCTGGAAATATTAGCTTCTATTGTAACTACGCTTCCTAAAGGAATCATTTTATTAAATGCCACGTGGTTGACTGAAACCGTTACGACTATACGTCGGCTATGTCTGCGGGCTGCTATACTCGCTGCACGATCCATTCGTGCCAGAAGTTCGCCTCCAAACATATTACCTATTGGATTGGTCTCGCTAGGAAGTACAAGGTCTGTAACAATAGTTCTAGAGTTGCTAGGTGTTTTAGCTTTCATGATAAGGATTTAGGGTTAAATACCTTTAGGATAGGATTATTCAAGTTCTTTTACTAATAACCATGCATCAGCATTTTCTGTGCGCTGGATTTCTTGTAGTTTTTGTAATGCTTCTGTCCGATTTTCAAAGCTTGAATATAGTACTTGATATAGGCCGTATCTTGAAGGCTCAAGCATTAATGGAGAATATCCTTGCTCTTGTAATTGCTCTACTTTTTTCTCGGCATTTTCTTCCATTCTAAAAGCTCCTGCAACAATATGGTAATTTCCTCTTTGTTTTGGAAGGTGAAGATTTAGAACTGGCAACGGATTTTCAATTACAAAAGTCGCCTCTTGAATTTGATTCTCGACTAATGAGTTTGCTTTTTGGCGCTCAGCAAAATTATACTGTTGAACCTGATCTTCATAGAATTTCATTCCACCAAAACCGCTAGCCATAATAGCTAAAATGCCAATTGCAGCATACTTGAGATAAGGCCTTGAGGTTTTTTTGTCTGAAGTTAAAACAATCGGAGTTTTTTCTTTGGTTTCTTCTTGAGTTTCCTCTCTTCTAACTTTCGGAGAAACAAAAGTTGAAAGTCCAAAAGCAGAAGTGCTAAAGTTTTGATTGGTTTCTGGTTCAAACTGAATTGCGCCTTCAGTATTCATTGAGAATTCACCTATATTCTTAAATGAAACTACTTTTTCAGACTGAAGTTCGCCTAATAATTGAGCCGTGAATCTTCTAATTTTTTGAATTGCAACTTCATAGCTGCATTTCTCAACAGAGGCTACATAATTAGCAAACAAACCGTCATTTGCTTGAAGTTGCCTGTTAAAAGAGATGGTTTTTGAAGGTGGATTAAACGTATTAGTGGTTTCGTCTATCCAAGCCGATTGATTTCGAGTGAGAAACGCACCGAATCCTGGAACGATAACACACTCATAACGATATAGTAAGTCTGATATGTATGTAGAAAGTTGCATAAAAACAAAGTTAGCCTTTTTTAAATGCAATTCCATTCCTGATTTTGAAATTTATTAACAACAAAAATAGTTGTATTTTTAAACCTCTCCCCATAGCTTAAATTATTTATGTTATGCTGTCGAAACTTGAATTGCAATATACGCTTGCATTACTCCGAACTCCTAGTTTAGGTGATATTTCCATCAAGAAACTAATCGGAAAAGTAGGCTCTGCCCAAGCAGTATTCAAAGAACGAAAATCTACTCTTGCCAAAATAGATGGGATTGGACTTGTACGACTAAAATCTTTTAACCCCAGTAGACAATTAGATGAAGCAGAAGAGGAAATGCGTTTTATAGAAGATAATAAAATTGACTGCTACTATTTTCAAGATAAACACTACCCTGAAAAACTTAAGCATTGCATCGATGGTCCAATTATACTTTTTGGAAGAGGAAATATAGATTTGGTAGGTAAAAGAATCATTAGTATAGTTGGAACTCGTAAAATAACTAGTTATGGTAGGGCTTTTTGTCATGAATTAATTGAAGAGCTTGCGCCTCTCAACCCTGTAATAGTGTCTGGATTAGCATACGGAGTAGATATTTGTTCACATAGAAAAGCTTTAGATTTAGGTCTTCAAACGGTTGCTTGTCTTGCACACGGGCTAAATCAGATATATCCTAAAAGTCATGAAAAATACGCTAAAAAAATAGAAGAAAACGGTGGGTTTTTAACCGAGTTCTGGAGCTCCGATACCTTTGATAGAAATAACTTTTTAAGAAGAAATCGTGTTATCGCAGGTCTTTCCGAAGCTACCATCGTTATAGAGTCTGCCGAAAAGGGTGGAAGTCTTGTAACTGCCGATATTGCTAATTCATACAATCGTGAAGTTTTTGCCGTTCCTGGCCGAGCTACAGACTCTCAAAGCCGAGGATGCAACGACTTAATAAAATATCAAAAAGCCCATGTGCTTACAAATGCAGCCGATATTGTTTACCACTTGGGTTGGGAGATAAATGAAATCAAAAAACCACAACAAACTCAGCTTTTTGTTGAACTCGATGAGCAGGAGAAAGTGATATTCGAATTTCTAAAAGACAAAGAGAAAGAATTACTTGATATAATTGCCTTAGAATGTAATTTACCTGTATTCAAAACAGCAAGTATATTAATGAATATGGAATTAAAAGGCGTGGTTCGTCCTCTTCCCGGAAAATTGTTCCAGTTAGTGTAACCTTCAGTAAACTCATTCGATTTTCAATGGATTCAAATAAGTTTCAAGAGGAATAATTTCCCTTCCAAATCATTTCAGATAAAACCGACAATCCAGTATCTTTGAGGTTATGTCTAATGAGTCAGTTACACTTCAAGTTTCTACCTTGCCCAACTCTCCAGGAGTGTATCAATATTATGATAAAAATGAAAAACTCCTATATGTTGGTAAGGCGAAAGATTTAAAAAAAAGAGTTTCTTCATATTTCACCAAGACCCATGACAATAATCGAACGCGAATTCTTGTAAAGAAAATCGCAACTATTAGGCATATTGTTGTGGAGACAGAAACAGATGCTCTTTTGTTAGAAAACAACCTAATCAAAAAATATCAGCCTCGATATAATGTGTTGTTGAAAGATGATAAGAGCTATCCGTGGATTTGCATTAAAAATGAACCTTTTCCTCGAGTGTTTACAACTCGAAGAATGATTCGTGATGGTTCTGAATACTATGGGCCCTATACAAGTATGAAAACTGTTCATGTATTGATGGAGCTTATTCGGGGGCTGTATCCGCTTCGATCTTGTAATTTTGATTTGTCACAAAAAAACATAAAAGCAGGTAAGTTTAAGGTTTGCTTGGAATATCACTTAGGCAATTGCTTAGGACCTTGTGAAGATTTGTTTTCCGAAGAAGGTTACATGGAAAATATAGAAGCGATTAGAAATATAATCAAAGGGAATTTTAAAGATTCTCTCCATAATTTCAAGTCTCAAATGAAACAGTTGGCAGCCGATTTAAAATTTGAAGAAGCCCAGCGGATAAAAGAGAAAATCGACATTCTTGAGAATTATCAATCAAGATCTACAGTGGTTAACCCCAAGATAAATAATGTAGACGTTTTTTCTATAATATCAGACGAGAGTTACGCTTACGTTAATTTCCTTCAAATTTCACATGGGGCGATTATTCGTTCACACACTTTGGAACTTAAAAAGAAGCTCGATGAAACAGATGAAGAGCTGTTGCAATTAGCTATTGTAGAGCTTCGTCAACGTTTTAACTTGCTCTCTAAAGAGGTTTATGTTCCGTTTGAAGTGGAAATTGGAGAAGGTATTAAAGTGCATGTTCCTAAACTTGGAGACAAGAAACACATTCTTGATTTGTCTGAAAGAAACGCCAAATACTTCAGAATGGAGCGTTTTAAACAAGCTAAAATCGTTGATCCAGAGCGTCATCAAAAACGAATTATGGCACAGATGAAAAAAGACCTCCGATTATCTGAAGAGCCACGCCACATTGAGTGTTTTGACAATAGCAATATTCAAGGGACCAACCCTGTTGCGGCTTGTGTAGTGTTTAAAAACGGAAAGCCGAGTAAAAAAGATTATAGAAAGTTCAATATAAAATCTGTTGAAGGTCCAAACGACTTTGCCTCAATGGAAGAGGTGGTTTATCGTCGTTATAAAAGATTGTTAGAAAAAGAAGAGCCATTGCCTCAACTAATTGTTGTTGACGGTGGAAAAGGGCAACTTTCATCTGCTTTAAAGAGTCTGGAGCGTTTAGACTTGCGTGGCAAGATTGCTATAATTGCAATTGCAGAACGTCTTGAGGAAATCTTCTATCCCGGCGACCCTATTCCTTTATATCTTGATAAGAAGAGTGAGACTTTAAAGATAATTCAACAACTTCGGAATGAGGCGCATCGTTTTGGTCTTACTTTTCATAGAAGCAAACGAAGCAAACAAGCTTTAGGAACCGAATTAGAAACAATTCTAGGTATTGGTGAAAAGACTGTAACAGAATTACTTCGACACTTTAAAAGTAAAAAACGAATAGCTGAAGCTAGTTTTGATGAGCTTTCAAAAGTAGTTGGTGCGAGCCGAGCGAAAAAAATAGTTGTGTATTTTCAGAATACCGAAAAATCGTGAAAAATAGAAATAGATAAACACTTAAGTTTTGAAGAAATACGTTAACTTTAAGAAAATGAAACCTATTGCATGAAAAAAATATTGTACATAGTATTCATATTGATTACTTCTTTTTCTTTCTCACAAAAAAAGCAGTCTGATGATCTCAAAGTTGGATTAGTACTAAGTGGAGGAGGGGCAAAAGGACTAGCGCATATTGGTGCTTTAAAAGTCATAGAAGAGTCTGGAGTTCGGATAGATTATATTGGTGGAACTAGTATGGGAGCAATAATTGGAGCATTGTATGCTTCGGGATATTCTGCCAAACAGTTGGATAGTATTTTTTCTGAAACTGATTTCAGTACATTAATACAAGATGAAATTCCAAGAAGATCTAAAACGTTTTATGAGAAACAAGAAGCAGAAAAATATGCAGTGTCTTTGCCCTTTGAAAACTTTAAGGTAGGGCTCCCTTCAGGACTTTCTAAAGGGCAGAACGTGTATAACCTCCTTTCAAAACTTACTTCACATGTAAGTGAGATTTCAGATTTCAGCAAACTACCAATCCCGTTTTTTTGTATAGCAACCGATGTTGAAACCGGAAATGAAATCATGCTGGATCATGGTTATTTGCCACGTGCAGTAACAGCAAGTGGTGCTTTGCCTTCAATACTTAGCCCCGTAATTATAAATGACACAGTTTTGATCGATGGTGGTGTCGTAAACAATTATCCAATCAAGGAAGTGCGTGCAAAAGGAATGGATAAAATTATAGGCATAGACGTACAGGATGATCTAAAGGATCGAGATCATTTACAGTCGGCATTTCGAATCTTGATGCAAATAAATAACTTCCGGACCACTAGTGATATGGTTAAAAAACGGAAAGAAACAGACATTTATATACAGCCAGATATTCGAGATTTTTCGGTAGTGTCTTTTGAAGAAGGACGGAAAATAATAGAGTCAGGTGTCGAAAATGCTGAGAAGTTTAAAGATGAGCTCGAAAAGTTAGCTAGTCAACAAAAGGGCTCGGTTCAAAAAGAAGTGACGATTAAAAAGGTAGATTCTGTATATATCAATGATGTAGCAATTTTAGGAAATACTAAATACACCCGAAGCTATATAATGGCGAAATTGAAACTTCGCCCACCTGTAAAGCTTAGTTATGCAGATTTTGGAGAAGGAATCAATAACCTTTCTGCAACTGGCAATTTTCAAAGTATTGACTATCGTTTCGTTCCACAAGAAGATGAAGGGATGAAACTTGAAGTAAATGTAAGAGAAAACAATTCGCAAATGTTTTTGCGTTTTGCAGTTCATTACGATAAGTTGTTTAGCACGGCAGCATTAGTAAATGTTACAAGAAAAAGGTTGTTAACAAATAATGACATAGCCTCCTTAGATCTAATAGTGGGTGATAATTTACGCTATAACTTCGAGTACTATATCGATAAAGGATACTACTGGAGTGTAGGCTTTAATTCAAAATATCATTTTTTTGACACAGAAGTGCCATTAGATTTTGTTGGGGTAGATACCGTAGATGAATTTTCGCTACCTATAAATAATATAACGATAAATTACAGTGACTTTACCAATCAACTCTATGTAGAAACTTTAGTCAGAAAAATGTTTGTTTTAGGGATTGGTGGAGAACACAAATATCTTCGTTATCTATCTGAAACTATAGGAACCGACAGTAATAATCTGCCTCGAACAGTCTTTGAAAGTACGAACTACTATAGTGGCTTTGGATATTTAAAGTATGATAGTTACGATAATAGCTTTTTTCCTTCAAAAGGAGTATATTTCTTAGGAGACTTTCATTGGTATCTTTTCTCGCACGGACGAAATAAAGATTTTTCACCCTTCTCTATCGCTAAAGCAAACATGGGATATGCATTCTCTCCTTTGAAAAAATTTTCAATTAATCTGAAAGCTGAAGGAGGATTTAAACTTGGAGGAACCGAGTCAACTCCATTAGATTTTGCTCTTGGCGGATATGGATTTAAAGAAATGAATAATATCGTTCCTTTTTTAGGCTATGAGGCTATTTCTTTGCGTGGTAATACTTTCCTTAAGGCTACTGCAAACTTTGATTATGAAGTGTTTAAAAACAACCATATAAATGCTGGAGTTAATATTGCGAATGTTGGTAACGACTTATTTGAAACAGGAAAGTGGATAGATAGAATTGCGCATACTGCTTTTTATGCAGGATATGGATTAGAGACTCTACTCGGGCCAATGGAGTTAAAATACTCTTATTCTCCTGAAAGAAATGAGAGTGAATGGTATGTAGCATTAGGCTATAGGTTTTAAAATAACTTAGCTCACAATACCACAATATTTTTCCGATATTTGTAGCAAGTACATTATTGAGTTAATAGTTATAGAACTTAATAGAGGCGTTTGTAGCTAACTACTAACGTAAAACCCATTTAATAAAAAGATTATGCCATTTTATCATTCCCTTGGAAAAATTCCTCCTAAACGCCACACTCAGTTCCGAAAACCAGATGGGAGTTTATATTCTGAACAGCTTTTTGGAACAGTAGGTTTTGATGGTATGTATAGCAACATATATCACGAGCATAGACCAACACAGGTTAAAGAGATATTAAAGCAATACAGCGTTGCTCCAAAAATTGCTTCGGCTAATAACTTGCATTCTCTTCGTCTAAAAGGATTTCAAGTGATACCTGAGAATGACTTTTTAGATAGCCGAAAAACCGTGCTTACAAATAGTGATTGCAGTATTGTTCTAGCTGCTCCTAAAAAATCTTTAAAAGATTATTTCTATAAAAACACAGATTCAGACGAACTAATATTTATTCATAGAGGAAGTGGGAAATTACGTACTTTCCTTGGGAATATTGATTTTAAATATGGTGATTATCTCATTATCCCACGAGGAATTATTTATCAGTTAGAATTTGACAATGAAGACAATAGGTTGTTTATCCTAGAATCTCGCCAACCTATTTATACGCCAAAGCGTTATAGAAATTGGTTTGGTCAGTTGCTCGAGCATTCTCCATATTGTGAACGCGACATTCGTAAGCCAAATATGCTAGAAACACACAATGAAAAGGGAGATTTCCTGATGAAAGTAAAGAAGAATGGAGAAATCTTTGAAATGGTATATGCTACTCACCCTTTCGATGTGGTTGGCTATGATGGATATAACTATCCTTATGCTTTTTCAATTCATGATTTTGAGCCTATAACAGGGAGAATTCATCAACCACCTCCAGTGCACCAAACATTCGAAACTACGGCTCTAGTGGTGTGTAGTTTTGTGCCGCGTTTGTATGATTATCACCCAGACAGTATTCCTGCACCATACAATCATAGCAATATAGATAGCGATGAGGTGTTGTATTATGTAGATGGCGATTTTATGAGTA
>Ga0209075_1000110_pt1 | contig 68122 bp, 55 predicted proteins | sample Stecom2011_FD_187523 | JGI IMG/M metagenome (GOLD analysis project Ga0209075, IMG submission 187523) | Agricultural soil microbial communities from Utah to study Nitrogen management - Steer compost 2011 (SPAdes) (version 2) | ecosystem: Environmental > Terrestrial > Soil > Agricultural land... | reverse complement strand
TTGCTAAAGCTTAGTTCGATTTGGACTGAGTTATAACCAGGTGTTAAAATACGCATAGGAGGACGACCTCCCCCATACCAACGTGGGCCTATAGGTGGGAAATGGCCAGGACGACCTGGCGGGTCAACACAAGGAGTATCCAATGGCTTGGATCATGTTGTTCATCGCCGGGTTGTTTGAAGTCGTCTGGGCTTTTTTTATGAAGCAATCGGATGGGTTTACTCGGCCACTCGCAACCATTATTACCATCAGTACCATGCTGATTAGCTTTTGGTTGTTAGCCCTTGCCATGCGTAGCATTCCGCTAGGCGCTGCTTATACGATCTGGACTGGGATCGGTGCCGTCGGCGCCTTTGTCGCGGGTATTTGGTGGCTAGGCGAGCCGATTACACCGCTGCGCATTCTCGCAGCAGTGCTTATCATCGCTGGGTTAATCTTAATGAAATTAACGAGCTAGAGCGAACACAACGGCGTGCGCCGGCCTGCTAAAGCTTGTTGATACTGACTTTGTAGACGCGGCGCATAAGCCTCAATAGCCGCAATGCGCGATTGTGGTGATGGGTGAGTTGAGAGAAATTCTGGTGTACTACTTCCTGCAGCACGCGCCATATTACGCCATAGATTCGCTGCTTCAGCAGGGTTGTATCCGGCCGCGGCCATATAATCCATGCCGAGCTGATCTGATTCACTTTCATGAATGCGTGAATAAGGCAATAGCACCCCAACCTGAGCACCGACACCAAGTGCGGCCATCACCAATGCGGTGGAATTGGAGTCCATCCGATCTGCGGCAAGAATTGCACCGAGCTGCAGCCCCAACCCCACGGCCACCTCATTAGACATACGCTCATTACCGTGGTCGGCAATCACGTGTCCAATTTCATGACCAATCACTGCCGCAAGTTGATGTGCGTTTTCGGTCACCTGCAGTAAGCCAGTGTACACCCCAATGTTTTCACCCGGCAGCGCGAAAGCGTTGATTTCCTCGCTAGCAAATACGGTAACTTCCCATTCTTTGTCACGCCATGGCGCAGGAAGTACTGCGATTAAATCATCGGTAATGCACTGTACATAAGCGTTGAGCTTGGGATCGGTATTCACCTTTTGTTGCTGCTTTAACTGGGCATAACTGGTATCACCAAGGCTCGCCAACTGGCCGCTGGAAAAAAGCATGAGCTGGTTACGCCCGGTAGGCGATTGCGTACATGCGGACAACATCAATACGCTAAGAAGCGCTGCTGCTATTAACTTCCAACGGCCCATATGGGGTCTCCTAACCTCGTAAGTCGTCAAAGAATTTACGCACGCCGTCAAAGAATCCTTTTTCCTTGGGGCGATAACGTGCGGCCTCTTCTCCGGTACCCATGGATTCTTCCAATTCTCGCAATAAGGTGCGTTGCTGCTCTGATAAATTAACCGGTGTTTCAACCACGACTTTACAGATTAAATCACCAACGACACCAGAACGCACCGATTTCACCCCTTTACCGCGTAACCGAAACAGTTTTCCAGTTTGCGTTTCAGCAGGTATTTTCAGCATCACTTTACCATCCAAGGTAGGAACTTCAATGTCTCCACCTAGGGCTGCCCGCGTGAAACTGAGGGGTACTTCGCAGTATAAATTATTTCCATCACGAGTGAAAATCGGATGTTCACGCACATGTACTTGGACGTATAAGTCTCCCGCTGGTGCGCCCATCTCGCCAGCTTCACCTTCACCTGCCAAACGAATCCGATCGCCGGTGTCCACGCCCGCTGGAATTTTCACCGACAAAGTTTTAGTGCGCTCAACCCTTCCATCACCATGGCAGGTACGGCATGGGTCTTTAATTACCTTACCGCGACCCCGGCAGTGGGGACAGGTTTGCTGAACCGCAAAAAAACCCTGACGAATTTGGATATGTCCAGAACCATGGCAGTGGCCACAGGTTTCTGCGCTGGTACCAGCTTTGGCACCACTACCTTGACAATCTTCGCAAGTGCTGAGTTTCGGCACCCGCAGCTCAACTTCTTTGCCACGGACGGCTTCTTCTAAACTCATCTCAAGGTTATAGCGCAAATCAGCGCCTCGTTGTGGTTGGGAACGACCACGGCGGCCACCGCCGAAAATGTCACCGAACACATCACCAAAAATATCAGCGAAATCCGCAGCTCCTGCACCACCAAAGCCACCGTGCCCTTGTTCAAATGCTGCATGACCATACTCATCATACGCAGCCCGCTTTTGCGGATCAGATAAAACTTCGTAGGCAGCGCGAACTTCTTTAAACTTTTGTTCCAGCTCTTTGTCGCCCTTGGTGCGGTCTGGGTGATATTTCATCGCCAATTTTTTATAGGCTTTTTTGATGTCGCGTTCGCTGGCATCTCTGCTGACGCCCAACACTTCATATAAATCTATTTTCGACATAGTACGTTGAATTCCACGTTCCTTTACTCCTCGCCTGATACAAACACACGGAGGCTACCTGACTGGCAACCCCCGTGTGTGTTAGTTCAGACACCCGGTGGGCGTGCAGTTATTTCTTTTCGTCTTTGACTTCTTCGAACTCAGCGTCAACCACGTCACCATCACCTGGCTGCTCAGCACTGCTTTCCGTACCACCTTGCTGGCTCGCTTTCGCTTGCGCAGCTTCCATGAGTTTGCCTGACACTTCAAGGAGCGCTTGTTGCTTCGCTTCAATCGCTTCTTTATCAGTGCCTTTAACGGCCTCATCCAACTCATTCAGCGCTTTTTCAATCGCTTCTTTGTCGTCAGCTGCTAACCCTTCACCAGCATCTTCCAGCTGCTTACGGGTTGCGTGTACTAGAGCGTCCGCTTGGTTTCGTACTTGCACGAGTTCTTCGAACTTACGGTCTTCTTCGGCATGAGCTTCAGCATCACGTACCATTTTTTCGACTTCTTCATCACTCAATCCTGAAGATGCTTTAATGGTAATCTGCTGCTCTTTGCCGGTGTCTTTATCTTTTGCTGACACATGCAAGATACCGTCTGCGTCAATATCGAAGGTTACTTCGATTTGTGGAACGCCACGCGGTGCTGGGCGAATTCCTTCTAAGTTGAATTGACCCAATGACTTGTTGTCAGCCGCACGCTTACGCTCACCCTGTAACACATGTACGGTTACTGCTGATTGGTTATCTTCTGCTGTCGAGAACACTTGTGATTGCTTAGTAGGAATCGTGGTGTTCTTCTCAATCAGCTTGGTCATAACCCCACCCATGGTTTCAATACCCAGTGATAATGGCGTTACGTCCAGCAACAACACGTCTTTTACATCACCTTGTAACACTCCTGCTTGTACCGCAGCGCCAACAGCTACAGCTTCGTCAGGGTTAACGTCACGACGCGGTTCCTTGCCAAAGAAGTCAGTCACAACTTGCTGTACTTTCGGCATCCGGGTTTGACCACCTACCAAAATGATGTCGTTAATATCGCTGACCGATAAATCCGCATCTTTTAATGCTTGCTTGACTGGTTCCAGGGTCTTCGCAATCATGTCCTCGACCAATGACTCCAATTTGGCACGAGTCACTTTAATTGCTAAGTGTTTAGGACCAGTCGCATCAGCAGTAATGTATGGTAAGTTCACCTCAGTTTGCTGTGCTGATGACAATTCAATTTTGGCTTTTTCTGCTGCTTCTTTTAAGCGCTGCATTGCCAATGGATCTTTACGCAAATCAATGCCTTGGTCTTTCTGGAATTGCTCAACCAAGTAATTGATTAAACGGTTGTCAAAGTCTTCACCACCTAAGTGAGTGTCACCGTTGGTCGCCAATACTTCAAACGTATGGTCGCCATCAACTTCGTCAATTTCGATGATTGAAATATCGAAAGTACCACCACCTAAGTCGTAAACGGCGATAATGTTGTCACCTTTTTTCTTGTCTAAACCGTACGCTAACGCAGCTGCCGTTGGCTCGTTGATGATACGTTTTACATCCAAGCCTGCGATACGACCAGCGTCTTTGGTCGCTTGGCGTTGCGCATCGTTAAAATACGCAGGTACGGTAATAACTGCTTCAGTAACTTTCTCACCGAGGAAGTCTTCTGCAGTTTTCTTCATCTTTTTCAGCACTTCAGCTGAAATTTGTGGTGGTGCTTTTTTCTCGTCGTTGATTTGAATCCACGCGTCGCCATTATCTGCCTCAACAATTTTGAATGGCATGATACTGATGTCACGTTGTACTTCTTCGTCTTTAAAACGACGACCAATTAACCGCTTAATCGCAAATAAGGTTTTATCCGCGTTAGTAACTGCTTGGCGTTTCGCCGGTGCACCAACTAACACTTCACCTTCATCGGTATAAGCAACCACTGATGGCGTGGTACGATCGCCTTCAGCGTTTTCAATAACGCGTGGCTTATCGCCGTCAAGCACAGCCACACAGGAGTTTGTTGTACCTAAGTCGATTCCGATAATTTTACCCATGATTCGTCTCCAACATCTGAATCTAAAAATTATTTGTTAACGTAAATATGGGGTGGAATTTTGTCATTTCAACACCCCTTGTGTGGTTATTCTTAATTTTTTACAACCATCACCATGGCCGGACGCAGTAACCGACCACTGAGGGTGTAGCCTTTTTGCATGACCGCTAACAAAGTGTTGTTCTCATGCTCAGCTGAAGGCTGCATCGCCATTGCCTCGTGTAATTCAGGATTAAACACTTCACCCACTTCGCCAACCGCTTCAATGCCGAACTTAGTCAGACTACTCAACAGGTTACGATGGGTTAGTTCAATTCCTTCTAAGAATGCAGCGTTGATATCGTCCGCTTGCTTGGCAATATCCAATGCGCGCTCGAGATTGTCGACGGTGCTCAGCAGCTCAAGTGCGAATTTTTCCAACGCAAACTTATGTGCTTTTTCGACGTCCTGAGCAGCGCGACGGCGAACGTTTTCCATTTCAGCAACCGCTCGAATAGCCCGATCGTTTGCTTCTTCAACGCGTTGTTCAGCTTGACTCAGTGCTAGTTCTAATTCACTAACACGTTGTGCGACCTGATCTTGCGCTGCTGGTTCTGCAGCAGCTTCCGTGGCCGTGTCAACTGCTTCATTGGTTGTCGTTGCAGCGGCTTCGGTTGCTGTTTGAACGTGCTGTTCATCAACAGGCGGTGTTGAATTTTCTTTCGTCATCGTCACTTACTCTTGGTTGAAATTCACAAATGAACAATAATCTGTTGTGATATAACTATCTGCTGCCAGTTATGGGGTCTGCTTATGACGATTCAAGTCATTTGCGAAAAAAAAGGAAAAATTATGACAGCACAGCACCCAGCCTTTCAACGTATTGCACTATTGGGTAAGGTCAACCACGAAGCTACCCGAACGACCTTGCAGAATCTTGAGCAGCAATTGCTCAGCCGTGGTTATGAGGTTTTTATTGAAGTCCGCACCGCGGAACAATTGCATACCACCCAAGCGACCGTGGTCGATCTGCATGAACTAGGTGATGTGGCTGATTTAGCTGTGGTCGTAGGTGGCGATGGTAATATGCTGGGGGCGGCACGGGTGTTATGTGAAGCGCAAATCGCGGTCATTGGTGTCAACCGCGGCAATCTCGGCTTTCTCACCGATCTCGCCCCCGATCACGTGATGGAACAATTATTGCCTGTATTGCAAGGCCATTATCAAATTGAACGGCGCTTTTTATTACAAGCAGAAGTTTTTCATCAAGCCCAATCATGCAACATTGGCCGCGCCATTAACGAGGTTGTGCTTCATTCTGACAAAGTGGCACATATGATTGAATTTGAGGTGTTCGTAAACGATGAGTTTGTGTATTCACAACGCTCGGACGGCTTGATTATCAGTACCCCCACTGGTTCTACCGCCTATTCTTTGTCTGGTGGAGGCCCGATTTTGACGCCCGGTCTCGACGCTATCGCCATGGTACCCATGTTCCCCCATACCCTCAGTAGCCGCCCGGTAGTCGTCGATGGCTCGAGTATCATTTGCCTGCGTGCAGCCGCGACCAACAATAGTAGTTTGCAGATCAGCTGTGATGGTCACGTGCGCATGACAGTGCAACCCGGTGATGACGTGGTGATCCAACAGCACCCTCAGCGTTTGTGCTTAGTTCACCCGCAAGACCATAGCTATTATCGCGTGTTACGCAACAAATTAGGCTGGGGTAGCCGCCTGTTTTAATTTTTTTCCGGAGCATCTTGCATTACTGTATAAATACTGTATAACTACTGTATGTAATCACAGTATGCGAGGTCGCTCATGCTTATTCATTTGCACATTCGAAATTTAGCTGTTGTCCGTCAACTTGATGTTGATTTTCGAGCGGGCATGACCGCAATCACCGGTGAAACGGGTGCTGGAAAATCCATCGCACTGGACGCGTTAGGGCTCTGCCTTGGGAATCGCGCAGATGTTGATTTAATTCGAGCAGATGCTGATAAAGCAGAAGTTTCAGCGACCTTTCAATGGCAAAGTCCACAAGCACCCGTTGCCCAATGGTTAATCACCGAAGATCTCACTGATGCCGATGATCCTAACAGCTGTGTATTGCGCCGAGTCATTACTCGAGAAGGCCGTTCCAAAGCTTGGATCAATGGCATCCCGGTCACCGTAGCGCAACTGAAACAATTAGCGCCACTACTCGTCAATATTCACGGTCAACATGAGCATCAATTGCTGACCCGGCCGGAACATCAATTACAATTACTTGATGCCTATGCCCGCCATCAACATTTGTTAGACGAGGTGAGTCACGCCTACCAGCACTGGTATCAACTGCGTAGACAGCAAAAACAACTCCATCAACAGCAAGCCGATAATGAAGCACGTTTACAGTTACTGCACTACCAGGTTTCCGAGCTTAACGAGTTTGCGCTGGGTGAAGACGAGTTTGAGGCCCTTGAACGCGATCATAAACGGCTTGCTAATAGTGCAGCGTTGCAGGAAGACTCCGCCTTTGCACTTAACGCTATTTTTGAGGGTGAACATAATAATGCCTACAGTCTATTACAAAGTGCCCTCTCACGGCTTGAGCAACAACTCGATACGGACCCCGGCTTAGCCGAAACTGTGCGTTTACTCAGTGATGCCAGTGTGCAAGTTGAAGAAGCAGCCCGCGAACTGCGCCGTTATCAAGATGCTATCGAACTTGACGACGAGTTACTCCTATACACTGAGCAACGCATGACCCAAACCTTGCAGCTGGCCCGTAAGCATCAGCTGTCACCGCAACAGCTGTATGATCATCACCAGCAATTACTGATCGAGTTACGCGAATTACAAGAGAGCCAAGCGGCATCCGACACTATCGACGGCGCGGTAGAGCAAGCGGCCACTCTGTATCGGCAGGCCGCTGCAGCGTTATCAGCAAGCAGAGCACAAGCAGCAGCCGAGCTAAGTGAACGTATTGCCGTCAGCATGCAACAACTCAATATGCCTCATGGCCGCTTTATCATTGAGGTAACCCATCAAGCCCAAGCGCCGGCCACTCGTAGCGGTACGGATGCAGTAAATTTCATGGTAACCACCAACCCTGGTCAGCCGCTACAAGCGCTCGCAAAAATTGCGTCGGGGGGCGAGTTATCACGCATTAGTTTAGCTATTCAAGTAATCACCGCCAGTCAAATGACGACACCCACATTGATGTTCGACGAAGTCGATGTCGGTGTTAGTGGTGCCACTGCAGCAACTGTTGGAAAATTATTACGACAACTTGGGGAATCAAATCAGGTTATTTGTGTCACACACTTACCGCAAGTGGCAGCAAAGGCTCATCAGCAACTGCGTGTTGACAAAGTGACTGATGGTGAAAACACTGAAACAACGATGGTTCATCTCGACCCTAACGAGCGGGTAATTGAGTTAGCTCGGCTCCTCGGCGGTGATGAAATTACCGCAGCAACGAAAGCAAATGCTGCTGAATTACTTGCGGTTGGTTAGGTGGTTTGTTTATCATCGGCATCAGAATCAATATATAGCAGCAGGTATTATGAAAGCTCTTGTCATTTTAAGTAGTGTGATAATTTTAAGTGGGTGTTCGGTGTTCGAAAGTTGGGTCTACCGAATTGATGTACCACAAGGGAATTTTTTGGAACAACGAGATATTGACCAACTCCGTGTTGGTATGACAAAAGAACAAGTGGTCTACGTTATTGGCAAGCCTGTCGCTGATAACGTGTTCGACGATGATGTCTGGTTCTATGTATTTGACTTTAACTCGGGGCGCAGCCGTAGCAACAATTACCAAAACAAAGTGAAGCTGACCTTTGAAAATGATCGGTTAATTGCCTACGAAGGAACGTTTGACCGACCAGAAAACTTTGATACCCCGCTGGAACAGTAAACCGTCCCAGCGATTTCTCTTCCGTTAATTCCCAGCGATTTAACGCTACGGAAGACAAGTTTAAGGAGCGCGATGACGGTTGACCGATCAGGAGTCAAATCAGCGGAACGGGTAATTCTTAACGACCACGAAATTACCAAAAGTCCGACTGACCAACGCAGCTATCGAATTATTGAACTCGATAATGGAATGCGCTGTGTGCTTGTGCATGAAGCACAGCTCCCGCAAGCCAGTGCGGCAGTATCCATCGCTGCTGGGCATTTTCACGATCCTCACAATGCGCAGGGCCTCGCTCATCTTCTCGAGCACATGTTGTTTTTAGGTACCGAACGCTACCCCGATCCGAACAGTTATCAAAAATTTATAAGCGCTCATGGTGGCAGTCACAACGCATGGACGGGGACTGAATACAGCAATTACTATTTTACCGTCGATGCTGCCCACTTCTCGGCAGCGTTGGATCGCTTTATGCGATTTTTTTATGAGCCGTTGTTGGCCCCCAAGTGGATCGAAAAAGAACTGCAATCCATTGAGTCGGAATTTCAGCTGAAACGACAAGATGAATTGCGTCGGCTATACCAAGTTCACAAAGCAACCGCCAACCCCAAACATCCTTTTAGTAACTTCTCTGTTGGTAACCTAACCACTTTGATTGACCGCCCTGAAGCAACCTTGCGACAGCAGCTGCGCTTGTTTTTTGAGCGTTGGTATTGTGCCAGACGCATGACCTGTGTTCTTTTAGGGCCGCAATCGCTGGATGAATTGGCTGCACTTGCCAAACAGCATGCCGCACCAATTAAAAGTGGTTGTGCTGACATTTGGGATGTTGATGAACCCTTGTACTTACCCGAGCAACTGGGCGTTGAAATCTACATGAAGCCATTGAAGGATGCGCGGCGATTGATCGTCACCTTTGCCTTACCCGGCATTAACGATGACTACGCCAACAAAACCACCAGCTATCTAGCGCACTTGCTAGGGTATGAAGGCCCGCATAGTTTGTATAGCGTATTGCGGGATAAGCATTGGATTAATTCTCTCGCCGCAGGTGGCGGTATCAGTGGCAGCAACTTTAAAGACTTCAACATTAATATGCAGCTCACCGAGCAAGGGATGCACCACCGTGATGACATCATTACGGAAATTTTTAGTTTCATCCAACTCATTCGCGAACAAGGCATTGACGACTGGCGCTACCAAGAGCGTCGGGTCAGTATTATGAACGCGTTTAATTTCCAAGAGCAACCTCGCGCCAGTGACTTAGCACCACAATTAGCGGTGAACCTGCAGCATTACCTAGCTGAAGATGTGATTTTCGGGGACTACCGCATGGATGGTTTATACCGCCCCAAAGTAGAGCACTTTCTTGACTGTATGCATCCTAGCAATATGCGGGTCACCGTGATTCATAAAGCAGTACCAACAGACCGACTTGAACCTATTTACGGCAGTGAATATGCCATTCGACCGTTAACACAGAAGCAATTAAAACGGTTTTTGAGCCCGCCACCGAGCTCCGCTCAATTACCACCGCCAAACCCGTATTTGCAGCAACCGTTACAGGTGCAACCCTACGCCGACTGCCCTGCTGCAACCACGCCTAAACGCCACCAAATTTTGCCGGGGCTCACCTGCTGGCATCTATATGATATTGAATTTAAACAGCCCAAAGCTCATGTGTATATTGGTTTACAGCTCCCCCAGGTTATTGCCAGTTCGAGCAGCTTTGCATTGGCGCGGCTGTGGTGTGAATTGAAGCTCGACCGGCTCAATGAAGAGTGTTATGACGCCGAAATTGCGGGGTTAAATTTCAACTTATACCCGCAGCAACAAGGGATGACATTACATATTACTGGTCCGGCACATGCGGTGCCGCAATTAGCTCAAACTATTGTAGCGCACTTACAACAATCGGAATTTGATCAGCAACGTTGGCATGACTTGCGCCTGCGGCTGATCACCAATTGGCGTCAAGCATTGCTACACAAACCGTTGAATTTCTTATTTTCCCAATTGAACGTCCAACTGCAGCCTCACACCTATTCCGTTATCCAGCTCGCTGCTGAATTGGAAAAATTTAACTTCCGCCAATTTTGTGAGGATAGTTCCGCGTTATTCGAACCTGCGCAGGTCCAATTATTCGTTCATGGTGATATTCAACTGGAACAAATCAATCCGCTTGTTGAACAGTTGCAGCAATGGTTTGATCTATCTCAAAAATTACCCGAAATCGACCTCACACCATCCCTACTCACGGAGTTAGATAAGGAATCATTGGTTGCAACACAACACCCTGACCATGCAGTGATTGTGGTGTTGCAAACATGGCAAACAGATGTGGCCAAACAGGGGCTATTTATGCTGATAAATCAGCTGATTCAACCACGGTTTTTTGCCCAACTCCGCACCGAGCAACAGTTAGGATATTTGGTAGGCACGACCTATTTACCCATGCAGCAAATCCCGCATTTGCTGTTTTATGTGCAATCATCGCGCGTCGATCACCATCATTTACATGCAGCAATAGAAGAGTTTTTCCATGGTATCGACGATGTCCTTGATGAGATTCAACCACAAGAATTTGATCAGGTACGCCAATCTATCATGCGGCAGTTAACCGAAAACGACACGAGCTTAAGGTCCCGTAGTCAGCGTTATTGGAGTGCCATCACGCAACATGATCATGAATTTTCGCGGCTCAAACGCATTGCTGTAGCCTTGTCGAATATGACCTTAAGCGAGTTTAAGCAACACACGTTACAACTTATAAAAAACAAATCAAACCAAATTGTGCTTTGTGCTAAACCAACACGCTTTGACACTCAGCCTTAAATTGTTTAACGTGCTATGCACTGTATTGATAACAAGAACTGTAGAGCAAACAGTCACAAGTGGGGACAAGCGTGGCCCGTCGTACGTTGTTATTTATAAAAATAATAAAACGCTTTTTATTACTTTTTTGTCTGTCCTGTATTTCTGGACAGACCATGGCCGAAGTTAATGACTGGCAAGTTGAACTGATCAGCTTACGCGTTGCGAATGAGCTGGTGAGCGCCCAACAATTGGATAAACGTAACCGTCCCCAGCTATACAACACCAACACCTTGTATCTCACTCATCTCAAACACCCATTTAGTCTCGAGTTTGGCGCCCCTTACGCACCCGATGCGCGGGCATTACATTATCGCTACCGCTTAGAAGGATTCGATCAAGATTGGGTCTACACCGATAGTCAATACCGCCGAGCAACCTACACCAACCTTGCTCATGGGCACTATCAGTTTATCGTAGAGGCATCGTATGATGGGCAACATTGGCATGGCACGCGTCGACTCGCCATTGAAGTTGCCACGCCGCTGTGGCTGTCCCCGTGGGCGAAGGCAATCTACAGTCTACCGGTCATTGCCTTGTTAGGTGGTGTCGGTTTTGTAGTGCGTACCCGCCATCGCGCCATTCAACAACTGCGCGAAAGTGAAGAACGGCTGAAGCAGAGTTTATGGGGAAGCGGCGATCAACTCTGGGACTGGGATATTGCCAAAGGCACCATTCATCGCCATAACAGTTGGCGACACTTACACGAGTTCCCCATCGATTTTATTCGCGCTGGAGGCAATCAGCCGGACACTAACATACATCCAGTAGATTTGCCTATTGTGCAGCAAGCGTTACGTAACCACCTTGACGGTCAGACACTATTTTTTGAAGTTACTTATCGGGTTAAGGTAGGTGACGGTTGGCTCTCCATTCTTGACCGCGGCAAGGTGGTTGAACGTGATGCCCAACAGCGTCCACTGCGGATGACCGGAATCCTCAAAGACGTCACACCTTTGGTCGAAGCAGAAGAACGTTTGAAAATGTTGGCTGCATCCATCACCAATATCTCTGATGGCGTGTGTATATTCGATGAGGACTTTAAAGTCATTGAAACCAACGCCTCTTATAGCCGCATCACCGGCTTCGCACGCGATGATGTTATGGGGCGGCCGATGCAGTTAGACGTATACAGCCCAGAGTTTCTTGACCAAATCAAGCGTCAGCTAGGCCAATACGGGGTCTGGCACGGTGAAGTAGAAGATGTGCGCAAAGACGGTAGCTTCTTCCAAATGGAGCTCACCATCGACGCCATTCGTGACGACAGTGGTTATATTTCTCACTATGTCGCGACCTTCTCCGATATTACCGAACGAAAACAAACCGAGCGGGAGTTGCGCCGTTTAGCCAATACAGATTCGCTGACTGGCCTTCCCAACCGCTCCTATTTCCAAGTGAGTCATGCCAACCTAGTACGCAAGCGTGTACAGCATGCCCTGCTGTTACTAGATCTCGATGATTTTAAGAAGATCAACGATTCGCTCGGCCATGATGTGGGCGACCAGATCCTAACTCAGGTCGCAGAGCGCATTCTCGAATTAGGACGTATTTATGACACCCTCTACCGCCTCGGTGGTGATGAGTTTGTGCTGTTATTAGAAAATACCAATGATGTCAGCGTGATTACTGAAATGGCCACTAAACTTGTTGAACACCTAAGCCAGCCCTTTCAAATCAACAATCAGCAGGATGTGGTCATGGGGGCGTCAATTGGTGTTGTCGTGTACCCAAACGATGGCCAATCCTCCCAAGAGTTGCTGCAAAATGCGGATATTGCCATGTACCATGCAAAGAGCAAAGGGGGGCAAAACTACCAGTTTTTTAACGAGTCAATGAACCGCAATGCAGTACGCCGATTACAAGTAGAAAGCCAACTACGCCAAGCGCTGCGTAATAACCACGTCCGTGTGCTGTATCAACCAAAAGTGGCATTACACAACCTTGAATATGTGGGTGTTGAAGCCCTAGCACGCCTGCAGATACCAGGTGTGGGGATGATGAGCCCGGTGGAATTTATTCCATTAGCAGAAGAAACTGGGTTGATCATTGAAATGGGTGAACAAGTATTACGCCAAACTTGTCGCGATATGCGCTACTGGAAAGAGCAAGGGCATCATATCGGCCGTGTCGCGGTAAACTTATCAGCGAAGCAGTTTTTACAACCTAATCTCACCCAGCGCATTTTAACGATTTTAAAAGAAGAGCAATTATCGCCAGAAATGCTCGAGTTGGAAATCACCGAAGGGGTAGTCATGGACGATCCTGAACACGCCATAACCATTATGGCTGAACTTAATAAACACGGCATCCAATTAGCGCTAGACGATTTTGGTACCGGCTATTCGTCACTCGCGTATCTCAAGCGCTTCCCTATCCAAACCTTAAAAATTGATAAAACCTTTGTGGACGATATCAATGGCGCCGAGCGTGATCGCAACATGGTCGCCTCTATTGTAGCAATGGCGCATAACATGGGATTAAACGTCGTAGCAGAAGGTGTTGTAAGTCACGATCAAGCGGTCACGTTAAACCGCTTGAATTGTGAATATGCACAAGGATATTTGTTTGCCAAACCACTCACGAGTGAGGCGTTGTTAGAGCGGCTTAGCGAACCAACACAGACACATTAGTGGAGCCTTGGGCTTTTAACCAACGCAGCCGTTTATGGGTAATAAACATGGGCACAATCCACGGCCCAAATACTAACCCCATGAGTCCCCAACGTTTGGCTCCCATGGCATGCGATAATGCTAAACAGTATAACAACAGCGCAGTTACCACATAACACAGCGCAATAAACATACTCCTCCCATACTGACAACTTAGCAATGCTTAGCAAAACATCACGAGCGCTTAATAAAAGCGCTCGTTATTTGCTGCCATTTTAACCAATATTGGGGCTGGTGTGTAACGCTCACCAAAAGTTTTTTGATACTGCTGTAAACGTTGCACCACGGTCTCTATGCCAAGCGCATCCATATAACGGAATGGGCCACCGCGGAACGGCGGGAAGCCAATCCCGAATATCGCGCCAATATCACCATCTCGTGCACTGCGGATCACTCCTTCAGCTAAACAATAAGCGGCTTCATTGAGCATGAGCAACACGGTACGCTGCGCCATTTCTGCATCGTCGAGCTTTGCTGACGGTGAAATTCCTAGCAATGGGTACACACTTTCGTCCACCAGCTTACCCGCTTTTTTACCCTGATAGGTGTAAAACCCTTTCTGGTTTTTCTTACCCTTGCGGTTATCTTCAATTAATTTTTCAAAGGCCGTTGGCGCGCGGAAGCGTTCCCCGAGCTCATTTGCCAAAATGGGTGCTACTTTTGCCGCAACATCAATCCCCACTTCATCCATCAGCTTCATTGGTCCCACTGGGAAACCAAACTGGACTAAGGCCTGATCGACCCGCTCAATAGGCTCTCCATCAAGCACAAGGCGCGCAGCTTCGTTCATGTAGGGAGCTAAAATCCGATTCACGTAGAAACCAGCACCATCTTTAACCACAATTGGAGTTTTACCTTGACGCTTAGCCAGTGCCACAGTAGTTGCAATAGTTTCAGCTGAGGTTTGCGGATGCGTGATAATCTCTGCCAACGGCATTTTGTCGACTGGAGAAAAGTAATGTAACCCAATGACATTTTCGGGACGTTGCGCATGCGCGGCAATCTGAGTAATCGGCAAACTTGACGTATTGCTCGCAAAAATGGTGTCGGGGCCAGTCACAGCTTCAATTTCCGCCACCATTTTCTGCTTCAACGATAAGTCTTCAAACACGGCTTCAATAACCACATCGGCCTTTGCAAAGCCGCTATAATCCAAGGAACCACTCAAACGCAGCATGGTTGCTTCAAGTTCCGCCCGCGTCAGGTGCTTGCGTTTTACTTTTTTGCTCAGCAATTCATAGCTGTATCGCAATGCATGGACAATGCCTTCTTCACGGATATCTTTAATCCGCGCTGGCAACCCTGCTTTTGCCGCGGTGACGTAAGCAATACCGCCGCCCATCAAACCACCGCCAAGGATGCCGACATGCTGTACTGGTCGCGGTTTGGTATCACCAGCACCGGTTTCCTTCTTCATTTCTGTGGTGGCGAAGAAAATCTGCCGGAGCTCTCGTGACACTGGCGTCATCGCCAACTCGCCAAAGGCTTTAGCCTCACGCTCTAACCCAGCTTGAAAACCTTTTTCCGCGCCATGCGCGATAGTATCAATGATGTGGTCTACGGCTGGATAATTGCCTTTCGCTTTCGCCTGGGCTTGCTCCCGCGCTTTCGAAAAGATAATTCCGCGGCCCACACCAGTACCTTCCAAGAGACGATGCATCACTGGCAATTTTGCCTTACGCACTTTTGCTTTACTCGATAACACGCGTTTGACTGCCGCTTCAAGCAATATAGTAGCTGGCACCACATCGTCCACAATCCCGAGTTTCTTTGCTTGTTTAGCGCGTAGTTGTTTGCCTGTTAGAATCAATGGCAATGCTTTTTGGATACCAATCAAACGAGGTAACCGCTGGGTGCCACCAGAACCTGGCAACAAGCCAAGTTGAACTTCAGGTAACCCAATCACAGTGCGCGGATTATCGGTGGCAACACGATAGTGACACGCCAAGGCCAACTCTAATCCCCCCCCTAAACAAGCACCATCAATCGCTGCTACCACTGGGATCTTCAATCCTTCAATGCGATCAAACATGGCTTGCCCCTGGCGGGCTAAACTTTCAGCATCGGCAGCATTGTCGCAGGCATCAATCATGCCGATATCAGCGCCAGCTACAAATGACCCGGGCTTATCACTAATAATCACCACCCCTTGTAAATCACGTTGTTGCTCAATTTCTTGCAGTACGTGAGTCACCTCACTAGCAAAGCTCGCTTTTAAGGTGTTCATGGACTCGCCAGGTACATTAATGTGGATGACCGCTACCTGGTCATCACGTAACTCGAGCGTAAAAGCTTTTTGGTCGGCCATTATTCAGTCTCCACAATCATTGCTGCACCCAATCCACCTGCGGCACAAGCCGTGGTCAATCCGATACCGCCACCGCGGCGTTTCAATTCATTGAGCGTTTGGGTCAGCAGACGGGTACCCGTTGCTGCAAACGGATGCCCATAGGCGAGCGAGCCACCCATAACGTTAAACTTATCCATATCAATCTCGCCGATAGCTTCGCTGCGCCCAAGTTTTTCCTGCGCAAACTTCTTACTGGCAAACATCTTCATGTTCGCTAAGGTTTGGGCTGCAAAAGCTTCATGCATTTCAATAAGTGTTAAATCGCTTAATTTCATACCAGCGCGGTCGAGCGCTAGCGGTGTAGCATACGATGGTCCCATCAACATATCTTCCCAGACGTCGATGGCCGCGAATGCATAACTGCGAATGTAGCCAAGAATTTCGTAACCTAAGGCTTTAGCTTTACTTTCAGTCATCAGCAAAATAGCACTAGCGCCATCGGTTAATGCAGTACTGTTGGCGGCCGTTACGGTACCGTGTTGTTTATCGAAGACCGGGCGTAATTTAGCGTAGCTTTCGAGTTTCGAATCGCTGCGGACGGTATTATCGCGTTTTAAGAAATCACGATATGGTTCTGCGTACGCTGTCATCACTTCACCATCCAACTTCCCTGCCTCCCACGCAGCGTGAGCTAAGCTATGTGAGCGATGTGCTAAAGCATCCTGATCGGCACGGCTAATGCCATGTGTCTTCGCCATTTGCTCGGCGGTGTCACCCATGGTTAAGCCTGTACTATACTCGGCGATAGCTGGTGGCACCGGTAATAAGTCTTTTAAGCGTAAACGTTTTAAGATTGCGAAGCGTTGCCCTAAGGTTTTTGCCCGGTTTAGGTCAACTAATGCGTGTGCCAATTGCCGTGACACGCCAATCGGTAACACCGATGAAGAATCAGCACCGCCAGCAATACCCACAGTCACATTGCCAGCCATCATGCTTTCTACCACGTTCACCGTAGTTTGGAAGCTTGTCGCGCAGGCTCGTGATACACTGTAGGCATCAGTTGAAACAGGTAAACTCGTACCCAAGACGATTTCTCGAGCAATGTTCGGAGCTTTTGGCATTTGAACCACTTGGCCATACACTAACAACTCCACTTCACGTGGATCTAGGTTATAGCGGTTGATCAGCTCTTGCACCACCATCTTGCCCATATCCAACGCAGGGACGCCATGAAAGTAAGTGGCTTGTTTGGCAAACGGGGTGCGCAAACCAGCTACAATCGCAATACGGTCGCCTGCAGCAGTAGTCAAATTCTGACGTGCGGCCATAGATTTATCCTCTGTTGTTTTGTTATGGTCATTCCTTGTTCTGGTCTGACCTCATGAATAGTTACAAATTTTAGCGGGTCTTGGGCGAGAATTAAACAGTTGTTTTCGGTAAAGTGCGAACAGCATGTCGCATCCATATCAAGATGTTTAACGATCACGCAGAGGAATCTGATGGCAGCAGAACAATTTCAAGCGTTACGCAACTATCTCGATAGTCAAGTTCTAGGGCAACCGGCATTCACAGAATGCTTACTTATCGCTTTATTAGCAGATGGTCATTTACTGGTCGAAGGCCCTCCCGGATTAGCTAAAACCCGTGCCGTCAACGCCCTTGCCAAAGGGATTGAGGGTGATTTTCATCGCATTCAGTTTACGCCTGACCTCTTGCCAGCGGATTTAACCGGAACCGATATCTATCGTCCAGAAACCGGCGAATTTGTGTTCCAACCAGGGCCCGTGTTTCATCACATAATTCTCGCTGATGAAATCAACCGCGCACCGGCAAAAGTACAATCCGCATTACTCGAAGCTATGGCGGAACGACAAGTCACTGTGGGTCAGAAAACCTATCCACTACCAAAGTTGTTTATGGTATTGGCAACGCAAAACCCATTAGAACAAGAAGGTACCTATCCGTTACCTGAGGCGCAGCTCGATCGGTTCTTAATGCATTTAAATCTCAGCTATCCTAATGCTGATGTCGAACGCGATATCCTCCGTTTGACGCGTGGTGAAGAATTACAAGGCCAAGCCACCATGCCACAGCCACTACGGCAAGAAGATATCTTCCAAGCGCGTCGCGAAGTGCTGAGTATTTATATGGACGACGCTGTCGAAAATTACCTCGTGCAATTGATCGTTGCCACGCGCCAGCCAGAGTTTTATGACCCCAATGTGGCACGCTGGTTGAGTTATGGCGCCAGTCCACGAGCCACCATTGCCCTCGATCGCTGCGCGCGCGCTCGTGCTTGGTTGCAACAACGAGACTTTGTGACTCCCGACGACATTCATGCAGTCTATGCAAACGTCTTACGACATCGGATTATCTTAAGTTACCAAGCCGAGGCGGACGGTATGAATGCTGATCACGTGCTCGCACAACTATTGCAGCTTGTTCCCGCACCCTAAATGAGTAACGAGTCGCCCATGTTAACAGCTGCTGCAGTTGACCATTGGCTGAATACCTGGCGCAGCGATGGTATCCGGGTACAAAGCCATGAGCTGATGTATTACCGTAGTAAGGTGGCGGCGTTTCAGCGGTTCCGCCGCTTGCACCCGCCGCCCAGTACTGGGGGGGCATTGCTTAGCCGCTTCAAAGGTCGTGGTATGGAATTTGACGAATTCCGCCACTACCAAGCTGGTGATGATGTTCGCACTATTGACTGGCGTGTAACTGCCCGCACCGGCACGCCACATACTAAATTATTTCGGGAGGAACGTGAGCGCCCCGTTTTTGTTGTGGTCGATTTAAGCCACAGCATGCAATTTGGCACACAATTACTCTTTAAATCGGTGCAAGCCTGCCATTTAGCAGCAGTGGCCGCCTGGCTTACCGTTGCTCGTGGTGACCGCATTGGCGCCGTTATTGGCAGTCAAGCTGGCCATGTGGAAGTGAAACCGCAAGGACGAGATCACGGTGCCCAGCAGGTGATTCATCAACTGGTCACCCAACAACATGCAGCGCTGGAGCTATGGCTCTCTCAACGTCAGTACCATAACGGGTTTAGCGATACGGTAGCACGGTTGCAACAAATAGCCCGTCCCGGCAGCATCATCTATCTGATCAGCGATTGGCATTCGGACGATCCAGCGTTGTGGCGTAACCTTCTCGCATTACAGCGACATTGCCAGTTGGTGCCATTTATGATCACGGATCCAATGGAACAACAGTTACCTGCTGTCAACGGCACTGGCATGCTGTGGCTGACGGATGGCCAGCAACAACTTGCAGTTCATCCCGGCAACAGCCAACAACGTAAAAGTTATGCACAAGCCCAACAACAATGGCAACAAAATCGGGTGCAACAATGGCGGCAATTAGGGAGTACCCTTCGCCATTTTAGCGCCGGCCAACCCATTGAGTTACAATGGCCGGGTGAGGTATTACGATGACATTGCAGGAACCTATTCATGACATTGTGGTAGCCCCAGCAGCACACTGGTGGCCCCTTGCACCAGGGTGGTATGCCCTCGGATTGCTCAGTATCGCTGTACTAGTGACCTTACTCCTGATGGTATTGCGCCGCTATTATCGCATGCGAGCGCGGCGGCTAGCATTGTGTCAGTTGCAGCAGCAGACACCGTCGCGTATCACTGATATTACCTTGCTTCTCAAACAAGCAGCCTTAGCCTACCACTCTCATGCAGCCATGGTGGCTTGGTGGGATTTTCTGGCTGACCAATTACCAGCAAAATTACGTCAGCACTACCAACCCTTGCTAAACACGTTGGCCGAGGTGAGTTATCAGCCCCCCCAACAGCAGCAAGCATGGTTGGAACCTTATCATGCGTTTGCTCAAGTCTGGCTACGGCAAGCGTTGCCGCCTCAGCAGCACCAGAACAGGGAGTTGCACCATGATTGAGTTTAGCTGGTGGTGGCCACTGCTGCTGTGGCCTATTCCTATACTGTATCGCGTGCTACGGCGTACATACCAACAACAACAGACACCACTGGCCATCACGCGTTTGCCAGACCTCGCGCGTGAGCAGCGGCCCCTGACCACAAGCAATCCTTGGTGGCAAATGGTGGCGCTAGTGATTTGGAGCTTGGTGATCATTGCCTTAATGCGCCCGCAATGGCTCGGCGAACCCATTGCCGCACACCATGATGCCCGTGAAATGATGATTGCGGTCGATTTGTCGGGCAGTATGGAAATCGCTGACATGAACATCGCTGGGCAACAAGTCGATCGACTTACCATGCTCAAGCATGTGATGCGTGACTTTATTGATCGTCGCGAAGGCGATCGGATAGGATTGATTCTGTTTGCCGATACTGCCTACGTGCAAGCACCGATGACTTATGATCGCGCCACGGTAAAACAAATGCTGGATGAAACCGTGCTCCGGCTCATTGGCGAACGTACCGCCATAGGTGATGCGATTGCACTAGCAGTAAAGCGTTTCGCCGACCGTACAGAAACCAATAAAATACTCATCTTAGTCACCGATGGCCAAAATACTGCGGGACAAGTAGACCCGCTCCAAGCCTTGGAACTAGCAAAGTATTATGGCGTCAAAATTTATGCGATTGGAGTCGGTGCTGAAGAAGTCATTATTGATGGTTTTTTCGGCCAACGACGCGTCAACCCCAGCCACGATTTAGATGAGAACATGCTCCGCCGCCTAGCCGACGAGACCGGTGGTGCTTATTTCCGCGCCCGTAGCACCACTGAATTAGAACGCATTTATACGGAACTGGATGCGTACGAGCCAGTCCAAGGCGATGCACAGTTGCGCCGCCCACAAACGGCACTATTTTACTGGCCACTCGGCGCGGCTTGGCTGTTACTCATGATCAGTGTATTCATCCAAGGTTGGGGCTCCTGGAGGCAACATGGCTGAGTTTCATTTTATTCGCCCGTGGTGGTTGCTAGCTATTATTCCCATCATCGCAGTCACCTTGTGGCTGTGGCGTCGGCGTCATCAACAAAGCTGGGCGCCGATCCTACCTGCTCACCTCAGAGCGGTACTCCTGCCGGCATCACAACAACATCATCAAGGTTGGTCAAACCTTCTGATGGGGCTGGCCTTACTTGTCAGTACGCTTGCCTTAGCTGGGCCAACCTGGGAGCGTCTGCCACAACCTGTGTATCAAGCCCGCACGGGGGCGGTTATTGTTATGGATATGTCACTATCCATGTATAGTACCGATCTCACGCCTAACCGCTTGGGACAAATGCGCTTTAAGGCAACCGATTTAGCGACCCAACACCTCGACGGCGATATTGGCTTAGTCGCTTACGCGGGTGATGCCTTTGTAATCAGCCCATTGACCTCAGATGGGCAAAACCTCACGAACCTGATCCGTGCACTAAGTCCAGAGATTATGCCAACCCCGGGCAGTTATCCGGTTCGCGCGCTGGAACTGGCCGCGCAGTTATTAGCCGACGCGGGTTATCTGCAAGGCGATATCTATTGGTTCACTGATGGCATTGACGGCCGTGACCAGCTCGATATCAGCCAATTTCTGAACCGCACCCCCTATCGTTTGAATGTGTTAGCGATCGGTACCACAGCTGGTGCGCCTATCCAACTACCTGACGGTCGTTTATTACGCGATAGCTCAGGGCAAATTGTGATCCCTGCACTAGCGCCAGGGGCGTTACCACGTCTCGCCAGCCACAGCGGTGGACGTTATAGTGTGATCCGCCCTGACCAACAAGATTTGGCGTATTTAACTGGCGCGCGCCAGTTGGCCGATGAAGGGACCGAAACGAACTTGCACGGTGGCGATCAATGGCTCGACCGTGGCCCATGGCTGCTACCGTTAGTATTGCTATTACTCCTGCCACTGGCCCGGCGCGGTGTCTTGTTTAGTTTGGCACCATTAGGTTTGCTGAGCGTCCTTCTTGCACCTAGCCCAACGCTGGCACAGGAAGCACAGCAAACAGAGCCGCTGCGGTGGTATCAGCAGCTATGGCGTACCCCATATCAACAAGCTGACGTTGCTATTGCAGCTGGTGACTATGACCAAGCGGCAGCTATTGCACAAGACGCTTGGCAACGAGGTACTGCGAATTATCGCGCCGGTCGCTATGACCAAGCATTCGTGGATTTTAGCCAAGTGAATAGCGCCGAAGGCTTTTATAACCAAGGGAACGCACTCATGCAGCTCGAGCGTTATGCGGATGCGGTATTAGCCTACCAGGCAGCGCTTAACCGACGTCCCAACTGGCCAGAAGCCGAAGAGAACCTCGCGTTAGCACAACAGTTAGCTGAACAGCAACAAGAGCAAGCACAAAACCAGCAGCAACAGTCAGGTGAACAGCAAGCGGGTGCTGGGGGAACGCCCAATCCAGATGGTGAAGGTGATAATCAATCCAGTGACAATGACACCGAGCAACAACCCAGCGAACAATCACCAGAAACTGACACTGACGAATCCGCCGCAGCGGATGACCATGCTACTGAAGCAGATGATTCGGCAGCAGCTCCCCCCGCAGAAGGTGAGCAGCAACTGGACAGTATGACTGACCCAGCAACCGATCCAGCCAGCGAAGAATTGCAACAACAAATGCAGCAATGGTTGAATCGCATTGAGGATGACCCCGCTATCTTATTACGTAATAAAATGCGTTATGAGGCGCAGCAGCGCCGTCGTAGCGCGACACCGCCAGGAGTTGACAAGTCGTGGTAATGAAACTGATAAAACTCATGGGAATTATGTTCCTCATACTCGTAAGCATGGTGAGCACAGCACAGCCTGAGCGACCCATAGAGATTATTGCGAGTGTCGATAAAAACCCAGTTATTCAAGGGGAACCCTTTATCTTAACCATTACAGTGGATGACGATGTTAGTGAAGCTACCCTCAATATTTATGAGCAGCTTAGTGGTTTCCATATTATCAGTACCGGGTCCTCGAAACGCACCAGCGTGATTAACGGCGTCACCACCCGCACTACCTCCTTTGTGATTCATGTGCAAGCGCCGGAAACACTCGGGCCTGTTGTGATTCCACCAATCGCCATCAATGGCAGTGTCAGTAACGAAATTGAACTGAAAGTGATTGATGCTAAAGCGGCAGATGAGGCCATCGAGCAACGCCCAGCGTTCATCCGCACTGCTATTGAAACCAATCAAGTCTATGTACAACAGCAGTTTAAATTGGTTGCCCGCCTCTATTTAAGCGCGAATCTCCACAGTGGTAACCTCAGTGCGCCTAGCATGGCCGATGCTGATGTCGCGCAATTTGGTAACGACGAAGAATCGTACGAAATCATCGACGGCAAACGCTATCACGTATTCCAACGCACCTATTTGATAACGCCGCAGCGGTCTGGAACTTACTCCATAGATGGCCCCATATTTAACGGACAGATTTCCCGTGATGCGACTCGTTCATTGTTTTCATCCATTGCGACAACCCAACCGGTGAGTGCTAAAGCTCCAGCAACACAAATTGATGTGCTACCCCGTCCTGGCGATTGGCAAGGTCATTGGCTCCCTGCTGAATTAGTCACACTTACGGTAGAACAAGCCAATCCAGACGCCGCGGTGAGCGTTGGGCAACCACTCACCCTAACCTATCGCCTAACGGCAATTGGGGTTAACCCTGAGCAACTACCAAACTTCAATTTCTTCGACAATATTGCTGAAGTATCGGTATACCCCGAAGCACCAGAGCTTGGTAGTACAGTTCGTAATGGTCGGATTATCGCACAACGCAGCCAAACCATTGCTGTGATCCCGCGAACAGCAGGAGCATTAACACTGCCAGCCGCTACGATACCATGGTTCAATACCCGCTTGGGGACGACCCAACTTGCACAAACCGATCCGATTACCATAGATGTTGCGTCAAGCACCACCCCACTCCCTGAACTCTCAGTCAGCCAACCCGTGCCTGCGGAAACTGTCGAACCTATTATCGATGGAGTTACCACAAGCAGCACGGCAGTTCTTGGAGCGCAAGTAACAAGTTCAATGCCAATGTGGTTGAGCCTATTTTTCGGTGTACTTTGGCTCATCACCCTAGTAGCCTTCGTTTGGCTCTGGCGCCGTACGCGCCGGTCACCTGACACCACGACCGCAGCTACGGTATCGCCAAGCGGTACATCACTCAAAGAAATTCAACAGGCGGCCCAAGCCAATGACGCTAAAGCTTGTGAACAAGCCTTACGGCAATGGGGACGCAATACGTTAACGCTACGGATGGATGATTTGCTGGAATTAGCCGAATACTTCCAATACGAGCCTTTAACGAGCCAACTCGAGTATCTCCAAGAATGTCGTTATAGTGCGTACCAACACCAGTGGCAGGAAGGTAAAGCGTTACTACGAGCACTGACTGCAGCATTACGGCAGCACCAACGACAAGCATCACAATCCCCTGTGATGCAACCCTTGTATCCTGCCTAGTTGTCTACCGCATAAAAAAAGCCGAGTCACATGACTCGGCTTTTTGTTTGCTAACGTCGAATATCGGTACGCAACTTATTCGTCAACGGCGCCACTGCGAGTATTTAAGCGAACTTTAATAGTTGCTTGGTCGCGCAGTGCCTGAATAAATGCAGCATAGTTTTGGTTGGTATGGCTAATCGCCAACTGATCAACCAACTGTTGTTGAATGGTCTCGTCGACATCGCCAGGTTGTACTGCAGTTAACTGGACAACTGCAATGCCACCATTAGGCAATTCAGTAACCGCAACTTGTACATCACCTGCACTTGGCACTGCTTGACTAAACAAACTTTGTACCACTGCCGGCGGTAAACTCATATCACGACGGTCAATCGCTTCAATGGGCTGTAGTTCATGTGCAGGTGTTTCGCCTTGACGCAGTTGTGCGGCAATACTTTCAGCATCAGCACGAGCTGCCAATTGAGCCTGTTCGGTACGCACTTCATTTAAGACTTCGGCTCGAACGTCATCGAATGAGCGAATGTACGCTGGTTGGTAATCGAGAACTCGTACTACCACAGCTTGTTTATCATTCACTTCGATTAAATCACTGTTCAATCCTTCATCGATGAAGTCACGGTTAAATAACTGCTCGAATACGGCAGGATGATTCAATGCCGTTGGCGCATTATCACGATCAAACCAATCACTGGTCCGCACCACCAAGCCTGTTTCATCCGCTACTGCTTGCAAGGTATCTGGTACGTCAAAGGCTAATGCTGATACCTTTTGCTGCAACTCATAGTATGCTTGGCGCAAACGCTCTTGCCGCATTTGGTTGACGATATCATCACGAACTTCAGCATAGTCGACTGATTTACCACGTTCGATATCTGTCAATTTAATGATGTGGTAGCCAAATGACGTGGTCACAATACCTGTCATATCACCCACGTCTTGTAATGCAAACGCTGCTTCATCAAACGCTGGGTCCATGATACCTGGCTCAATAAAATCTAAGTCGCCGCCAGTATCTGAGGTAAAGATATCATCGGAATACTCAGCTGCTACCGCAGCAAAGTCAGCACCTTCTGTTAATTTGGCCAGCGCTGCTTGTGCCCGTTCATCAGCATCTTCTGATTCAGCATCAATTAAGATATGCGCAAAGCGATAGCGATCAGGAGTTTCATAACGGTCTTGGTTTTGTTCGTACCACTCGCGCACCTGCTGCTCGTCGATTTCAATAGATGCTGCTAAGGCATCCGCATCGAGAGACACAAACTCAACTTTGACTTGTTCGGCAACGTTAAAACGTTGCTGGTTCAGTTGGTACCATTGTTCTAATTGAGCATCAGTAACTTCAATCTGTTCTAGGTAGTTATCCAAGTCAATAATAGTGAACGCACCAGAGCGCTTCTGATTCAACAACCGCTGAGTTGCCACCGCTTCATTTGGTAATGCAAATTCAGAACGAATCAAGGCTTGTAATAATTGTGAGCGTGCCATATCGCTACGCATGGTTTCCGCAAAACCATCAGGGGTATAACCCAACCCACGCAATGTCATTTGGTAAGTGGTGTTGTCAAACTGCCCCGCAACTTGGAACGCACCAATGTTACGGATCGCGTCAATCACCTGTTCATCAGAAACCCGCAGGCCGAGTTTATTGGCGTACATTTCAATCAACTTAGCATTAATCAGATCATCCAACACGCGCTGGCGTAGCTGCTGATTAAATGCAGGGTCAGTAGCCAATGACGCATAAAAGTCGCCAAGTTGCTGTTGTTGACGAGCTCGTTCGTTATCGACGGCACGGTCAAACTCAAAACGGGTGATTTCCTCGCCATTCACGACCGCTACCGACGGATCGGCTTGGTTCGTGATATAGCCGCCAATTCCTGCTAGGGCGAAGGTTAGTGCGATGAAAATCAGCAGCACTTTCACCACTTTGCTGTTCGAGCCTTCTCGAATCTTCTCCAACATATTTCAATAAACCTCAATTGTTCCCACGGTTGGTCGGGTATTATATCCGCAATTGCAGAAAAAAAATAACCCGAAGACACGCTTCGGGTTATTTCTAAACAAGAGCTGGCGGAGCGGACGGGGCTCGAACCCGCGACCCCCGGCGTGACAGGCCGGTATTCTAACCAACTGAACTACCGCTCCGCAGTAATTAGTTTACAGCGTCTTTCAATGCTTTACCTGCTTTGAAAGAAGGTACTTTCGCAGCAGCAATTTGAATGGTTTGACCGGTTTGCGGGTTACGGCCGGTACGAGCTGCACGCTCACGAACACTAAATGTTCCAAAACCAACCAGTGCCACTTGGTCACCGTTCTTCAGAGCTTCAGTCACTGCTTCAATGAAAGAGTCTAGAGCACGTCCAGCCGCAGCTTTTGAAATTTCTGCTCCGTCTGCAATTTTATCAACTAACTGAGACTTATTCACAGTATCATCCCCTTAGATTGTTATTATCAGATTTGCATGGTTCCATTGCGTTCTGTTTATATCAATGGGCCAGCGAAGTTTATAACAAGCTTAAACTCGTTGTTCAAGCGATAGCGATAGATTAGCAGACATCTTCCTTATTAATCCATCACTAAAGTGGTAAGCCAGAGTCATAATGTATTTGAATCTGGACAATCACTTTGTCCCCTAGGCTACCACAAGATTTCGGATTGAGAACCCTTTTTAGCAATTTTTTTAACGAAAGAATGCGGGCTACAGGCAATTTTTACCTTGTTAGCCCGCATTCCATGCTAAAACTGGTTGCTTTTTAACCAGTTATTGGTGGTTTTTCAAGTGCCTCTGCGAGAACTTGATCAATCCACTGTACCGGAATTATCTCCAAATCACCCTTAACATTGTCACTGATCTCTTTCAAATCACGCTCATTTTCCTTCGGGATGAGCACTTTTTTAATGCCTCCACGATGTGCCGCCAGCAGTTTTTCTTTCAATCCGCCAATCGCTAACACCTCGCCCCGCAGAGTAATCTCACCGGTCATGGCCACATCAGCCCGAACCGGAATATCAGTCAATGAGCTAACCATTGCCGTAACCATCGCAATCCCTGCACTAGGACCATCTTTCGGGGTAGCTCCTTCGGGTACGTGAATGTGAAGATCACGTTTTTCATGGAAATCTTCCGGGATCCCAAGTTTTTGTGCACGGCTACGCACCACGGTTAAGGCCGTTTGAATGGATTCTTGCATCACATCGCCGAGCGAACCTGTGGAGGTAATTTTGCCTTTACCTGCCACATTGGTTGCTTCGATGGTCAGCAGATCTCCGCCCACCTCCGTCCACGCCAAGCCGGTGACTTGACCGACTTGGTTATTTTCTTCTGCACGGCCGTAATCGAACCGCTGCACACCGAGAAATTCAGCCAAGTTGTCGCCATTTATCTCCACATGCTTAATTTTCTTATCAAGCACGATCTGCTTCACGGCTTTCCGGCATAAGCGCGAAATTTCCCGTTCTAAATTCCGTACCCCTGCCTCGCGGGTGTAATAACGAATAATTCCTAAAATGGCATCATCAGTAACGTTAATTTCCTTCGGCTGTAACCCGTTGCGCTCGATTTGCTTGGGTAACAAGTGACGTTTGGCAATGTTAAGCTTTTCGTCCTCGGTATAACCCGAAAGTCGAATCACTTCCATCCGATCCAACAGTGGTGCCGGAATATTCATACTGTTCGATGTTGCCACGAACATCACGTCAGACAAATCGTAGTCGACTTCCAAATAATGGTCGTTAAATGCCACGTTCTGTTCAGGATCAAGCACTTCAAGTAATGCTGCCGCTGGATCGCCCCGCATATCAGAGGCCATCTTGTCGATTTCATCGAGCAAAAATAATGGGTTACGCACCCCTACTTTGGCCATTTTCTGAATCAGTTTGCCTGGCATCGAACCTATATATGTACGGCGGTGACCACGAATTTCTGCTTCATCACGCACGCCGCCCAATGCCATGCGCACGTATTTACGCCCAGTGGCCTTTGCAATCGACTGCCCAAGCGATGTTTTACCCACGCCGGGTGGTCCTACAAGGCACAAAATTGCACCTTTTACTTTATTCGTACGCTGCTGAACGGCCAAATATTCCAAGATCCGTTCTTTCACCTTTTCTAAACCATAATGGTCAGCGTCTAAAATCCGCTCAGCATTGGCGAGATCTTTTTTAATCCGCGAACGCTTTTTCCAAGGCACCGATACCATCCAATCAATGTAGCCACGCACCACAGTCGCTTCCGCTGACATGGGTGACATCATCTTCAATTTTTGCAGCTCTGCACGGGTTTTTGCTTCTGCCTCAGGAGGCATTTGTGCATCAACAATTTTTTGTTGCAAGGTTTCGAATTCGTCAGGGCCGTCTTCCATTTCCCCCAGTTCTTTTTGAATGGCTTTCATTTGCTCATTCAAATAATATTCACGTTGGCTTTTCTCCATCTGCTTCTTCACCCGTGAGCGGATTCGTTTTTCCACTTGCAACAGGTCAATTTCGCTTTCCATCAACGTCATGATGAATTCGAGCCGCTCGCGTACATCAGTAATTTCAAGTACTTTTTGCTTATCACGTACTTTCAATGGCATGTGCGCCGCCATGGTATCAGCTAATCGAGCCGCTTCTTCAATGCCCGATAAACTGGTCAGCACTTCTGGCGGGATTTTCTTGTTAAGTTTAACGTACCCTTCGAACTGATTGAGCGCCGAGCGAATCATTGCTTCTTCTTCTTTCTCATCCATGTGTTCAGATTCTAGGTAATGCACTTGCGCACGAAAAAACTCTTCGTCATCCTCAAACTGGTCAATGACCGCACGCTGCACCCCTTCAACTAACACTTTTACCGTGCCATCAGGAAGTTTCAGCAGTTGTAAAATTGTCGCCACTGTACCAACGCTATGAATATCTTCTTGGCGCGGCTCCTCGATGCTTGCCTCTTGTTGTGCAGTCAAAAAGATCTGCTTGTCTTGCGCCATCGCCGCTTCCAAGCAGCGAATCGATTTTTCACGCCCGACAAATAACGGAATAACCATGTGCGGGTATACGACCACATCGCGTAATGGCAATACGGGAATGCTCAACCGCTCAATTCGCTCTTCACTCATAAACTTCTCCAAATACTCGGTTCGTGACCGTTATCAATCTATATTACCTCTTAATATGTGGCGCTCTACAAAAACTTCAATGGTTTACACAAAAAAAGGGCCAATTTGGCCCTTTTTGCACATTTTTCCGCCTAACAGCGGCATTTATTCACCTGCCGCCTGCTTATCGTTGCCTTGATTAGCGTAAATTAAAATAGGTGCTGATTCACCGCGAATCACCGATTCATCGATCACTACCTTGCTTACGTTCGTCATACTTGGCAACTCATACATGGTATCTAAGAGCACATTTTCAACAATTGAGCGCAAGCCACGGGCACCGGTTTTCCGCTTCATCGCTTTACGTGCAATAGCGCGCAGAGCATCGTCTCGGAACTCCAATTCTACCCCTTCCATATTAAATAAGGCAGCGTATTGTTTCGTCAGTGCATTCTTCGGCTCACGGAGAATTTGCACTAACGCATCTTCATCAAGTTCAGTGAGCGTTGCTACCACAGGAAGACGACCGATGAACTCTGGAATCAATCCATATTTCACCAAGTCTTCTGGCTCAACTTTCGCTAGCAGCGCACCTTCTGAACGTGCTTGCTTGCTTTTGACTTCCGCACCAAAGCCAATGCCAGTACCGACGTTAATTCGTTGCTCGATCACTTTTTCTAAACCAGCAAACGCGCCGCCCGCAATAAAGAGTATCTTTGAGGTATCGACCTGCAAAAACTCTTGCTGCGGGTGCTTACGGCCACCTTGTGGTGGCACTGCAGCAATAGTGCCTTCTATCAGCTTCAATAACGCCTGTTGCACCCCTTCACCAGAAACATCACGCGTGATCGATGGGTTGTCTGATTTGCGTGAGATCTTGTCGATTTCATCGATATAGACAATCCCTCGCTGCGCTTTGTCAACGTCATAATCACATTTCTGCAGTAGCTTTTGGATGATATTTTCAACGTCTTCACCCACGTAGCCAGCTTCGGTTAAGGTGGTCGCATCAGCCATGGTAAACGGGACATCAAGGAACCGTGCCAAGGTCTCGGCTAAGTAGGTTTTACCGCTACCCGTTGGCCCAATCAGCAAAATATTACTTTTCCCTAACTCCACCTGATCAGCATGCTTGTTTTCATTATTGGCTAAGCGTTTGTAGTGGTTATAAACCGCCACAGCTAACACTTTTTTAGCCAGTTCCTGGCCAATCACATACTCATCAAGGTGCGCGCGGATTTCGCGCGGAGTTGGTAACGGTTTCTCTTCTTCAGGCGTCTCTACAGACTGTACTTCCTCTTCAAGAATGTCGTTACAAAGCTCGACACACTCATCACAAATAAAGACCGACGGGCCCGCAATTAATTTACGAACCTCATGCTGACTTTTACCGCAGAAGGTACAGAATAATGGATTATCGCCCTGACCTTCAGTTTTATCCTTCATTCTATTCTCCACCCCGTTGGGTCAATACACTGTCAACAATACCGTATGCAACGGCTTCTTCTGCTGACATAAAGTAATCACGATCGGTATCTTTAGCGACCTGGGCTAAGTCTTTCCCGGTATTCTCTGCCAACATACGATTCAATTTATCTTTAATTTCAAGAATTTGTCGGGCATGAATTTCAAAATCCGATGCTTGACCTTGGAAGCCACCGAGGGGCTGATGGATCATGACCCGTGAGTTCGCCAAGCAATGCCGCTTACCTTTGGCACCGCCTGCTAATAAAAACGCGCCCATACTAGCGGCTTGCCCCATACAAATGGTACTGACATCTGGCTTTACAAAGCGCATCGTATCATAAATCGCCATCCCTGCGGTGACCGAACCGCCGGGAGAATTTATATAGAGATAAATATCTTTGTCGGGATTTTCAGATTCAAGAAATAGTAACTGAGCAACAATCAGGTTCGCCATATGGTCTTCGACTTGCCCGCAACAAAAAATAATGCGCTCTTTTAGCAAGCGCGAGTAGATATCGTACGAGCGCTCTCCCTTTGCTGTTTGTTCCACTACCATCGGCACCAAGTGGGCCATGGCTGCTAGCGCCTTATCCGACATAATCACAACTCCTGAAATAAAAAATGGCTCGTATAAACCCTATACGAGCCATTAAACCAAGTTGTCGCGCCTTCCGTCAACGGAATGTTGACAAGAAAGAGTGCGGTCTTACTGTTTTGGGTTCATCAACTCGTCAAAGCTTGTTTTCTTAACTTTGACGCTTGCTTGTGCAAGAATGAACTCAATCGCTTGCTCCTCAAGAGCCACGTTACGAATTTGCTGCATCATGTTGTCATCACCTTTGTAGTACGCGATAACTTCAGCTGGATCTTCGTACGCAGATGCTGTGGTTTCAATGATCTCGTCAACTTTCTTTTCGTCAACCGTCAATTCATTAGCGCGAATGACTTCACCCAGTAATAGACCCACTTTCACGCGCTCTTTAGCTTGCTCTTCGAACAGCTCAGCTGGCAATTGTGGAAATTGACCTTGGTTACCACCGAAGCGTTGCATCGCTTGACGACGTAAGGTATCAATTTCTTGATCGATCATCGCTTTCGGCAACTCAACGTCGTTAGTTTCCACTAAACCTTTTAGCACTTGCTCTTTAATTTTGCTTTGTACCGCATTCTTGAGTTCGCGTTCCATGTTTTTACGAACTTCAGTTTTTAATGCGTCAACGCCGCCTTCTTTAATACCGAACAGAGCTACAAACTCATCATTCAATTCAGGCAACACGCGTTCTTCAACTTTCTTAGCAACAATCGCGAACTGCGCTTCTTTGCCTTTCAAGTTTTCTGCGTGGTAATCTTCTGGGAAGGTCACGGTGATCGTTTTTTCTTCACCGGCTTTCATACCAATAATTTGGTCTTCAAAACCAGGAATCATCCGACCTTCACCCAATTCAAGAGCGAAATCTGTTGCTTTACCGCCATCAAACTCTTCACCGTCAATTGAGCCGGTAAAATCGATCGTGATACGCTCACCTTTCTTCGACTTACGCTTTACTTCTTTCCAAGTAGAATGTTGCTTACGCAGCGTTTCCAGCATGTTATCGACATCTTTGTCAGTCACTGCAACTTCTGGCTGTTCTACTTTGATTTTATCAAGCGCAGTAACAGTTACTTCTGGATAAACTTCAAAGGTTGCAACAAATTCAAAGTCTTTGCCTTCTTCGTTTACTTTCGGCTCAATCGCAGGCATCCCTACTGGATTCAATTTTTCCTGCATCATGGCTTCGAAGTATTTGCTTTGCATGAGGTTTGAAGCTGCACGTGCACGCGCTTCTTTACCAAATAACTTCTGCAAAACATTTGGCGGCACTTTACCTTTGCGGAAACCGTTGATACGACGGTTGCGGTATTCGTCTTTCAGTAGACGTTTTACTTCATTATCAATAACGCCCGCTGGCACGACTATGGTGGCGCGACGCTCTAATCCTTGGGTTGTCTCGACAGAAACCTGCATTGCTTTGTTACCTCGGCTTCACTATTGGCCTGAGCCCACTATGTTACGGGACCCTTAAAAAATTGACGCCGCATTATAACGAAGGCATCAGCCCACGTCGAGTGGCATTGTGTATTTTTACGACGGGTGCTTAGCAGTCACGATTTAATAGCAGTAGTTGTGGGTTTGCCGGACGAAGGGTGAATTTCGACGCGATTGCGACCATTTTGTTTAGCTTTATACACAGCGGCGTCTACTTCTCGCATAAGTGCATCACGCGTCATTCCTGGCGCTGGCGTCGTCACGTGCAACCCAATACTCACAGTGACAGGTGCATCCTCTCGCAACTTCAACTGCTGGACATGCTGACGAACTTTCTCAGCTTGGTCGTATAGCTCTTGAACATTGACCTGCGGGCAGACCACCAGGAATTCATCCCCACCGAACCGTGCTACCACTTCCCCGGAACGTTTAAAATGTGTCTGCAAAATATCTGCAACAGCGGCTAAGACTTCATCACCATACACATGCCCACAATTGTCGTTGATGCGTTTAAACGAGTCCACGTCTACCATCAAGAGAGCCAGTGGCTGCTGCACACGAATCGCTCGACGTAACTCCAACTCTAAGGATTCATCAAGGCCACGACGATTCATGACACCGGTCAATCCGTCTTCCCGCGCCAACTGCACCAACTTGGCATTGGCTTCAATCAGTTTCTGCTCGGTTAAGCGTAGCCGCTGCTCGGCTTCATGACGTGCAATGGTATTCACTATCATGTCGGCAACCAAACGTTTTTGCCGGATATCCCGCTCAGTCCAAGTGGTGTAGCGATTGACCAAGTCACTCCCAACAAAACCCACCAAGCGGTGCTCTAGGTACATGCCGACGGCCATCATCGAACCAATATTTTCCCGCACCAATTCATCCCGAAACGCACCGACTTCTGGCGGCAGTTCATCAATGTGATTAACGACTATCAACCCGTGTTCTCTGATGGTCTCATAAAAGTAGGCCATACTCTGGGTGGGGATATTTTGCAATTCATGCTGATAGCCTTGAATGCCGTCATTGGTCCACTCATAGGTATTACTCATGGTGCTATAGTCGTCACTAAATCGAAACACATAGCAACGATCTTTACTGCCACCACGCCCTAATAAAGCAAGTGCTTCTTCAATATGATGATGTGATTGAGCTAACGAAGAGTTGATCAGTTTGGTGCTAATGGCCGAAATGAGTAAGCCAAAGTCGGCTTCATCGACCGCTCGCGCGGCTGTGTCACATGGTTCCAAGGTGCTTCTCGGCATTTTTACTGATGCTCTTATCGTACTCGAGGGTGGCTATTGTGGACAAATTATAGCCTAAACATTGTAAATATGAAATTGCGCAGGAAATAAACGAAAGAATGGTCGGCGAGACTGGATTCGAACCAGCGACCCCTTGTACCCAAAACAAGTGCGCTACCAAGCTGCGCTACTCGCCGACATCAAATTTTGGAAATGGTGCTAGGCGCACTAAGAAATGGGGTGGCTGATGGGACTCGAACCCACGACAACCGGAATCACAATCCGGGGCTCTACCAACTGAGCTACAGCCACCACTAAATAATTCTCTTGTTGCCAGGGCGAAATGGCGCACCCGGCAGGATTCGAACCTGCGACCGACGGCTTAGAAGGCCGTTGCTCTATCCAGCTGAGCTACGGGCGCAATTCGCATTTTTAAAATGGTCGGCGAGACTGGATTCGAACCAGCGACCCCTTGTACCCAAAACAAGTGCGCTACCAAGCTGCGCTACTCGCCGACATACTTTCAAAAATTTGGCAAATCCCGTCCAGGACGCGGCCTGACAACGGGGGCGAATATTACCTGTTGGACCTCAAAGCGTCAAACACTTTTTTGTAGAAAGCGCTCGAGTGATGAAAATACCAACAGAGTGACGCTTATTTATGCGTTTATTCGTAAAAACAAGAATGTAACCTTTTCAGTTAGACCCTACAACCTTACCAAAAAACGTGCGAAAATAGGAGCCTTGAATTGTTTAATCCGTAATTAACCGTATAAAGGTGCTCCCAGCAATGACCGCGCAACATATCGATGGCAAAAAAGTAGCTCAACAAGTTCGTGATGAGGTAAAACGAGGGGTCGAACAACGACTCGCTGCCGGCGCCCGTGCTCCTGGGTTAGCAGTGATCATGGTTGGTACTGATCCGGCTTCGGCGGTCTATGTGGGGAGCAAGCGTAATGCCTGTAAGGAAGTCGGGATTACGTCAAAAGCATACGACTTACCTGCAACCACCACGCAAACTGAATTAGAAGTACTGATTGACCAACTCAATGAAGACCCAGAAGTCGATGGTATCTTAGTGCAGCTGCCGCTGCCTGCCGGTCTTGATGCACAAGCAATTTTAGAACGCATTAACCCATTTAAGGACGTAGATGGTTTTCATCCATTCAACATGGGGCGTTTAGCCCAACGTAATCCTGCGTTACGGCCGTGCACGCCACGCGGGGTTATTACTTTACTCGACAGCATTGGCTTAGACTTACACGGGATGAATGCTGTGGTCGTGGGGGCCTCCAATATTGTTGGCCGCCCGATGAGCTTAGAGTTATTGTTGGCCGGCGCAACCACAACCGTCTGCCATCGCTTTACCCATGATTTACAAGCCCATGTCGAACGCGCTGAAGTGTTGGTTGTTGCAGTTGGCCGCCCACATTTCATTCCTGGCGCATGGGTACGACCAGGTGCAGTCGTCATTGACGTCGGGATTAACCGGCTACCATCGGGCCAGTTGGTTGGTGACGTTGAGTTTGATACCGCAGCTGAACGCGCTTCCTACATCACCCCGGTACCCGGTGGGGTGGGACCAATGACGGTCGCCACCTTAATGCAAAACACACTACAGGCTTGTAACACGTGGCATGCGCCGCTAACACCGCGTTAATTACCACGATAGCCCGATTGCATTGGCCCTTGACGCTGCACAATTAGCGGCCACAGGGGCTTACCCACCGCAGCTTCACGTAACTGACAAAACTGCTGCGCAGGATGGTTACGCCAACGCCTACTCTGTTGCAAAACCCCACTCACCCACGGCACTTCTAACGGGAAACACCACCAAATCTCTAGCTGTAATTGCCGTGCAGCTAACCAGGCATCGGCATCCTGAGTCTCATGTAACCGTGCTGCCACGTGATCGATCGCAATCTCCTGCACCCATTGTTGCAAACGTAAGTCATAGCGACGCTCGCTATAGGTCTGAGTCTGTTGTGCGGTTGGCGTCAATATCCGAATTTGTGCGGCTAACTGGCTGTGCAGCAAGGCTTGGGCGGTGGCTCGCCAGACATGTTCTCGGACTGATTCCTCCGCGTTAAGTGCAGCTCCAGATGTATTCACTTGTGTCGCCGCCATACCAGTAGCTAGTACTTGCCGCATCATCGCCATGTCACCATGGTGCAGTTGCCCAGCGCGTAATACATAGTGGCTGGTATTCGCGAGCAGCTGTTGCGCCCAAAATATCCAGACCAATTGCAGGGCAGCCAAGACCAGCCATGCTACTAAGGGCAGTATCAACACCGCTTCAACCATGGCCACGCCGCGTTGCCGGCCAGCGCCGTTAACATTTACCTTGGAGTTCACACTGTCGCCAGAGTTGACGATAATAGCTCATGTCTCGATGGATTTCCGATAAGCTATAAAAAGGGGTGATCACATCGTCAGCATAGAGCACTCCGGTTGAAATCCATTCGGTTTTAATATGCTCTGCGGTCAACGTATTACCTAAAAAGTATTCAGCATTCACTCGTGCAGCGTGGAGTTCTCCCACATCCATAATGCTATGAGACTGTAGATCAAGATCGGTCGCCATAGTATTCAAATGGGGCTGAGTGGGTTGTTCCAGTCGATGTAAATAGCGCTCATCCAAATCAGCGATAAGCGGCTTCCAAACTGGAACAACAACCGTCTGCGAGCGTACTAATGCACCCGCTAGTTGTCCTGCGAACCAATGAGCTTGCGCCGCTGACGGTGCCTCAATCTGCAACTCCAGCCAGGGTTGAGCAAGATGCAGTTGCCACCGTTGCTGCCACGGTCGCGTAACTTCAGTTGCACCATCGGCGACTAAATCCGTTAACGTGGAAGGCGCAGTGCCCCGCTCAATCCAAAACAAGGTGGCTGCTTGCCGCAACCATTCAGCATCAGCAATCCATTGTTGCCGCATTTGCTGATGCTGCTGCCACTGTTGTGCTTGACTGAACACCAGCAACAGGGCACCCAATAACACCGTTGCTGTGATCACATCGACTAAGGCAAATCCCCGCTGCTTCATGTTTCCCTCACTGTTGAATCATCAGTTGGCGGTAGTGTGCCAATTGCACCTGTAAGCGTTGTTGCTCAAGGGTGACCACCACCGTTGGTGGTGATGACTCTACCCTAGTTGCACGCCAGTGGTGGTATTTAATACTCATGCCGGTCACCCCCGCCGCAAGTATTAAAACCACGATAATCCACTCAATGATAATGCTACCCTGTTGATATCGAGCCATCACTTAACTCTGAAACCGTAGCGTCAAGGTTCCCCCAGAAAAATTTGCCGAGAGTGCATAGTCGGTAAAATCACGCGCAAGGCGTGCGCCTTCAGCCGCTTGGTCAATACCGCTCACAGTGATGACATACACGGATTGGTCACTGCCATCGACGGCAATGCTCATATCCCCACCCCAAGGGTTAATTTTGCTGCCATTCCCCCAACTCTCAGGAATCGCAGCGATACTCGACATCGCCGTCATGCTAATACCGGTTAAATCGCCAGTGCGTGGACGCCAAATTTGCGCCCCCGATTGGATAGTCACAATTTGTGCTTTCGCTTCACTGACGCGCGAGTTACCCACGGCCCAGTCACGTAGTGCTAAAGTGCCGATGGTCGCAAGGGCAATAATTGATAATACGGTGAGTACTTCAATGAAGGTAAATCCTTTGTTGTGATACATGATTCTGTCTCCTTGAATCAATGAATATAAAGCAGTACACCTGCACGATAGGCTTATGCTAGCCCCGTACTCTGTTGGGTGACCGCCATTAACATACTGCCCATTCCGCCAAATACCAGCAGTAATAGACAAAAAATCAGGCTATAACAAAACGCCTGCAAACTTGCTCTGATACGCACAAGTGCTTGTAAAGCATCGTGCGCAGCATAACCTGCAACCCGCTGTAAGGTGCCGTGTTCGGTAGCATTCCGACTGCCGTTGCCGAGTCGAAATAGCATCCGCGGTGCGAGTAAGCCACTGGCAAACACCCGCTCCAAGCGTCGCTCACCTTCGGCTAACCGCCGTCGCATCAGCGCCAAATGTAACCGCAAATCATTGCTTCCATAGCGCTGCATTGCTGCCAACGCACGATCGAGGTTTGTACCTGCCGCCAACAACACAGTGACGGTTTGCAACAACACCACGGCGTGGAAGTTGCGCTGTACCATAAATGCACCACGTTGCAGTAACCAATCGCACCAACGCCAATCAAACCGGATCAGGCCTGGTGGTCCCCAGACCCATATCAACACGAGCAGAACTACCAGCACTAATGCTGGTAGCCCCATACTATGGGTCAGTACCCACAACCAATAACTGACACTTGGCCACTCACTGGCAGGCAACGCTTGCGCAAGCTTGGGGACAACGGTGCGGCCGATCAGCAAACTCGCGGCAAATGCTAATGCCACCATCACCATTGGGTAGATCAACGGCTTCCAAAATGCCCGCCACGCTGCTTGTCGTTCCACTTCAAATTGGCGATGGCGCTGCAACAGTTGTTCTAAAATTCCGCTATGCTCACCGACTGCGACCAACATCACTAAATCATCAGCAAACCACTGCCGTAAAGAAGGACCAAGCGCCCGACCATGGTTTAACTGTTGAATTAAATGTTGGGCCACCTGCTGTTCTTGGCGTAGCCCGAGTTGCTTAGCGTTCATGTATAGTTCATGACAGCATTGCAACGGGCTCAGGCCATCACTCAACCCTAAGGCAAAATCTTCTAGAAACGCCAGTTGACGTACGCGGGTCATGGACATGGTAAGCCATCCTGTAGCGCCGTTTTAAAAGCTAAAGTACCTTGTTCGACGAGCCGTTGTCGGTACTTATCTAATTGGCCTGTTCGTAACGCCTCGCGCAATCCATCATCTACCACCAAAAGCTCGGCTGCTAACCGCCGACCACTCACACCGCTACCATAACAATGGCTACAGCTATCTTGGTTACCTGCACAGTGCTGACAAGTTTCAGCTACCAGTCGTTGCGCGAGGATTGCACAAAGTACACCTGTTTGTGCCAACGCGGTTGCAGTAAGTCCCAAATCCAGTAATCGATACAACGCACCAAATGTGTCATGTGCATGCACCGTCGCGGTAACAAAGTGCCCCGTCAGCGCCGCCGTGTATGCTGCTTGCGCGGTAGCAGCATCGCGGATCTCACTAATCGACAATACATCAGGATCTTCCCGTAGGGCGACTTTCACCATATTGGCGAAGTTCAATTCTGGATGTTCGGCAATAACAGGTTTTTGCTCAATATGTGGCTGGATAATTTCAATAGGATCCTCCAGTGAGATCACCTTTTCAGTACGTGGAATTTGCGTATTAATAGCAGCCAGCGTCGTGGTTTTTCCTTGTCCGGTGGCGCCCACTACAATCAATAATCCGCTCGGATCCTCTAATATGCGCTGTAAGCTATACAAGGTTTCTGCGGGTAGCCCCAATTGCGTCAGTTGGGGTGGTTCGCGCTCCACCTGTAACCGAATAGTGACAGCAAAGCCACTTCGCGTTGGTGACTTTTGCACGCGTAGCCGTAACTGTTGCAATTGACCTTCATGATGAACCGCTAATGAAATACTGGCGCTAGATAAACGTTGCTCATCGAACAATTCGCGAAAGTCATCCGACCTGGTGTTCAACGCCGCCGCAATCGCACCAGCCATGGTTTCCCGGTTACGTTGGGAATGCCCCACCAATTGCCCGTGCACGCGAAATGCCAACTCGGCATGATGAGGCTGAAAGAGCAAATGAATATCGGACGCCTGCAGGACCAGAGCCTGTTGCACTAAATCTTCCAGTGCTTGCTGTGCTTGCGTATGATCCAACTGATAAGCCTCAAATTGGTGCCCAGCTGTTGTGGGTGCCTGAGCATCCTGTAGCTGTATGCGAATGGCTCGAGCACTAGCGCTATACCAGTGTTGTACGCGCACCCCTTCTAACTGTGCCAACGCAGCGAGATTTTGTACGGCAAGTAAATGGTGCTGCCAGGCGCTAACACTCGCAATAAGGCACCCATCTTTACTAATGAGCACAGCACCATCATCCTGAGTAAGTTGTTCAGTGAGCGCCATGCACGCTGCTAACATGGCTGGATTGGGCTGATACCCTAAGAGTTGTTCATCGCTTAATTGGCACATCATTACCAATGCTCCGTTACCGGTAAATCCCGAAAATGCCCAAGCCGTTTTAACCGTACTTTGTCGGGATGCACTTCTGCGAGCAATCCGTACGCTCCCTGTTGTTCTGCTTGCAGGCGGATCAATTCGCCGCGATAGCGCAGAGTGACTAAGCTGCCACTGGCATCTGTCACGACACTAACCAGCTGTGCTTGTGCTAATTCCTGCTCAATGTGCGACAACGTAACAGTTGGTTGCAGTTGCTGCATTGCATGGCGCGCCTGTGCCATTTGAAGTTCCAGTTGCACCCGTTTCGCTTCGGTTTGCGCTAGGCGCTCCTGCAGTTCGCTATGACGTAATTGTGCTAGGGTGTCCCCGGTATCAGTGACACCACTAACGCCAGTTAGTAACCAAGCGGTCAACACTATCACCATCAGCCACCTCCTTTTGTCATCCCTGTCTTAGGCTTGTAATTCCACGATCAGACGCCAATGCAACCCCTGCTGCTCAGCACTGACTTGGGTCACACGTAATTCTGGTTGGTCATGCAACCACGCCAATAGTGGTAGTAAGGAATCTTGGTCGGGGATGAAATCCTCCTTGGAAATTGCCATTCCCCGTGCCGTCACTTGTGTTTGATACCCGGCTTGCGCTAATGTGCCGACCTGCGCCAGCCTTACCTCAGCCAATGGCTCACTGCTATCCACCACCGCACGGCGAACGCTGCGCGTACCAGCGCCTGGCGCCCATTGCCACTGCTCCGATGCGGGCAGCTGCAACATCAATTCAGCCGCAGTGCCATAAGTTGTAGCGACCCACAAACGTTCCTCATCTGGCGTTAATTGCCAGCGTTGTACTTGCCATCCGGCTAGATAGCTCACGTGTCGCAATAATTCGGTGCGCTGCGCAATCAATGAAAGGGAAAGGTGCGGGGGCATCACTTCCAGTTCTGTGGTCAGTGCTGGTGGTGGTGTTAAGAGTGGTTCTGCCACCGGATGACTAAACAGCTGCCACCAAGCGACGCCGCTAATTGTAAGCAGTACCAGGAGTCCATAGCACCCTAATCGTAAGCGTCGAATCCACGGTAAGCTGTGCCCTATCGAGACCGTTTTAGCAGTGCGTGACGTGCTTTGCCAAGCAATGGCGGGACGGGTGATAACTGGTGCAGAGCCCGATGGCGGCGACAGCTGTTGCACACTGTCCGCACCAGCCAGCACCAATTGACAAGGCTCAATGTCGTTGCTGAGCCAGGACTCACTGAGTTGCCACAGCATACGTTCGCCACCATGATCAGCCGGTAAACGCAGCACGCCTAGAAGTTGTTCCTGCCGCCACGCCACGGCGTATAACCATGGCGATTCCCACTGCACCACGACTGCTGCAGGCAATGTCACCTGTTCGCGTGCCACAGCAGCTATATCAATAGCTGCTGCCGTAGTACAATAAAGCCAATAACTCTGCCCATAACGCTGCACCTGATAGTGCTGAAAACCATGCTGCCGCGCTTTGCGCAACCAACGCTGAATATCCCTGCGGCGGGTCGATTGTTGGCGCCATCCGTGTACCTCTACACCGCTCATGACACACCTCCCCGACGGATAATATACGGTGTCAGGAGTACAATAGTTTCACTGTGGCGCTGCTGTACGTGCTCACGGCCACCAAGCACCAAACTGAGCCAACTGGTTTGTCGGGATTGTGCCTTACGCTCATTTTTCAAGCCACTTAATAGCAAGGTTTGCTGATGCTCAACCAAAGCTTTCATGAAAAACTTTTTACGATTGGTATGAGGCGTTTGAATCATCTGTGTGCCTGAACGAACTTCATCAATACGTTCCAGATCAGAGAGCTCGGTCGACAGCTGCAAAACCACTTCTTGCCCTTGGATACTGGGCAGCACGTACAGCTCGAAACCTGTGGTGACAACTCCAGGTTGCAGCACATCCGCCCGCCCCACATTTGCAGTAGCCGCTGAACCAGCAGCCGCTAGATAGGTCGCATTGTCCTCCAACACGATACGCGCAATTTGATTGTTCAAGCTCACAATACGGGGATGGTTACTGACTTCCACCAAACCTTGCTCGGCCAAGGCGTCTAACAAGACTTGCGAGCCTTGCGCGCGCCCCTGCTGTTGTTGCCAGATAACTTGGCTCCCACCAGCGGTCGTGAATTGTGCAGAATGAAACCCTAAAATACCCTCACCGCCTGACGTTCTTAGTACCGCATCCCAGTCAATTGCAAATTGTGACGTATCGTTAAAGGTAACTTCTAAGATCTGAACATCGATTGCCACCTGTCGCGATAAGCGTTCATTTTGTTGCTGTAAATAGCGCCGCACTTGCGCCACATGATCCGGGTAATCACGGACTAAGACCGATGCTGAGCTTTGATTGACCGTCATCCGTCCAACGGGTGACAACAGAAGCTGTAACGCACGCTCTAAATCATCCCACACAGACAAGTGATCATGACTGAAGCTAATAAACTGTTCACTGCGCTGCGGCGTGCCACCCCCAGTCACTAAGGTATCACTAGGCATACTCAGTTGTTGCTGCTCCTGTTCACGGCTTCCCATTAAGTAACGGGTATTACCAGCAATGAACGCGACATCGAACTCTGCCATTTCAAACTCATGCACGAATAGATGTTCTGCATGCCACTCGAGGTGCCAGCGCTGGCGCTGTGCCAGCTGCTGCAGTAAATCAGCGAGCGACCCAGTAAAATTTAAATAAATGACTTGCTCGGCTAATTGCGGCTGTGCAAAGTTAGCGCGGACACGGCGGGGTTCCAATACCTGCTGCAATAGGCTACCAGCGCTTAACCCTTGTGCCGCCACTTGGACTTGCTGGGCACTCCAACTCGGCAAATCTGCGATCTGAGGAGCCAAGGGGGGCACATACAAGCCAGTATCATAATGTACGCCACCGCTTGGTGTTGATGGTGTTTGCAGTACTGCTAGACGACGTTTGGCTTGGTCAAAATCTTGCTGTAACGGGGTATCAGATACGCTACAGCCTGCGATTAAAAATGTGGTCACTAAACCAAGGAGCCATCGCTTCATGACTGCACCTGTTGATGTTGGCGATAACTCACTACCGCTACGTGGTTAGGGAAAAATGTCACGGCTAATGCATAAGGAGCTAAGAGTTGCTCCAACACTGCGGTAGCAGTTGGTGCGGTTAGGGTATACGGGGTCGGCCATTGAAAATGCGCAGAGACACGCCAATCGATATGGGCGACCGCAAAATGTTCTTTGAGGAATTGTTCCAATTGCGGTTGCAGTAACGCTTCTTGCAATTCTAAGGTGACTGCCGCAGCACGGATATTTGACGAATGGTTCGGCGTGGTAAATTGGTACACAGGGCAGGCGGAGCTTGCCTGAGCTGACGCCGCGCACAAGCAGCTCAGCGCTAAGCTGCTTGTGACGACGCACTGCTGGAATCCATTCCAAGTCGATTTATAAACCATGTAACCTCCGTGTTCACATGCAACCACATTCCTTTGTGGTGCCCATTCAATCTAGTTGAACGAGCGCAAGCAAACAAGATCGATTACGCGGATATACACATCAGCAAAAAGCTAACTCTTCTTCGAGCTTTGCTCCTGCCACTGACCATTTTTGTAGTGCGCTTGCCAGCCGGTCGCTTTACCATTGACCTCGGTCATTACATATTGCTCTTTGTATTTCCGGCTATAACGTACCACGGCTTCATTGCCATCAGGATCATGAGCTGGTGCCTCGGCAAGGTAATGGAACTTGGCCGGGATACGATCTTTAAAGCGCTGTAACTCAACCACTTTAACCGCCCGCGTTTCCCGCGATCGCGGGAAGGTATTTGCCGAAAGAAAAATACCTGAGGCGCCATCCCGTAACACAAAGTACGCATTGGAATCCGCACATGGTAACTCTGGTAAATGCACCGGATCTTCTTTCGGTGGCGCTGGCTGACCATTTTTCAACAATTTCCGAGTGTTCTTACACTCTGCATTAGTACAGTCAAAATATTTGCCAAAGCGCCCAGTCTTCAACTGCATATCATGGCCACAGCGGTCACATTCCAAGACCGGACCATCGTAGCCTTTAATTCGGAACTCACCCAGTTCAATCACGTAGCCATCACAGGCTGGGTTATTACCGCACACATGCAGTTTACGCTCTTGGTCAATCAAATAGCTATCCATGGCAGTACCACACTTCGGGCAGCGTTTTTTAGCCCGTAATGCCATAATCTCTGCATCGTCGTCGTTATCGACGCGGACGGCTTCTTCACCAGGTAACAGATTAATGGTTTGTGTACAGCGTTCTTTGGGCGGCAATTCATAACCTGAGCAGCCTAAAAACACACCCGTTGATGCGGTTCGAATACCCATTGGGCGTGCACAGCTTGGACAAGCGATATCCACCAATACCATTTGGTTTGGCCGCATGCCGCCTTGCTCTGGGTCTAGCTCAGCTTGCTTAAGCTTAGCGATAAACTCTTCATAGAAGCTATCTAAGGTCGCTTTCCAATCCCGTTTACCTGCGGCAATATCGTCCAGCGCCTGTTCCATTTCTGCGGTAAAGTTGTAGTTCAACAAGCGTGGGAAATTATCGACCAAGCGGTCGTTGACGATCTCACCCATTTTTTCGGCATAGAACCGGCGGTTTTCTACCCGCACATAGCCCCGCTCTTGGATGGTTGAAATAATTGAAGCATAAGTCGATGGCCGGCCAATACCGCGTTTTTCGAGTTCTTTGACTAACGACGCCTCGCTATAGCGCGCTGGCGGTTTAGTAAAGTTCTGCTGCGGCTCAATCTGCTGTAACTTGAGGATTTCGCCTCGTTTTACGTCAGGTAGCACGGTGTCATCGTTATTCTTAGAGCCTGCTGGCGGCTGAACCTTGGTCCACCCAGCAAAGCGCAACACGCGGCCACGGGCGCGCAGTTCGTAGTCCCCTGCTTGCACAGTAATAGTCGTTGCATCGTATTGCGCTGGCGTCATTTGACAGGCCACAAATTGTCGCCAAATCAACTCATACAGCCGCTGTGCATCGCGTTCCATGTCACGCAAACTTTCTGATTTTACTGCCACATTCGAAGGGCGAATAGCTTCGTGCGCTTCTTGCGCATTTTGTTTCGCACCATACACAGTGGGCTTAGCTGGCAAATAATCACTACCATATTGCTTCAGGATATAGTCACGGCAACTGGCCACGGCATCTTGGCTCAGGTTGGTCGAGTCGGTACGCATATAGGTGATATAACCTGCCTCGTACAAACGCTGCGCTAGCATCATGGTTTTCTTCACCCCAAAGCCTAACCGCGTACTGGCGGCTTGTTGCAAGGTTGAAGTAATAAATGGCGCTGATGGACGGCTGCTGGTCGGCTTATCTTCACGCTCGACCACACGGTATTGTGCCGCTTGCAACGCGGCAACCGCACGCTCCGCAGCTTGCTTATCAGGTGCTTTAAACGTTTGCCCTTGGAATTTTTGCACCTGCATCCGCAGTGCATCCTGTTGCCCCGTTAACAAGTCGGTGTAGATATCCCAATACTCTTCCGGTACAAACGCCTTAATTTCCCGCTCACGTTCCACTACTAAACGCACTGCAACGGACTGGACGCGACCAGCCGACAATCCTCGGGCAATTTTCTTCCATAGCAGCGGGGACACCATAAAACCCACCACGCGGTCAAGGAAGCGACGGGTTTGTTGCGCATTGACTCGATCAATATTCAACGCCGATGGATTCGCGAACGCTTCTTGAATGGCCTTCTTGGTGATTTCGTTAAACACCACCCGCTGAAACCGCTCGTCATCACCACCAATGAGTTCCCGTAAGTGCCAAGCAATAGCTTCCCCTTCGCGGTCTAAGTCCGTTGCGAGATAAATCGCATCCGCTTTCGCGGCTAACTTTTTCAATTCAGCAACGACTTTCTCTTTGCCGGGCAGAATTTCATAATGTGCTTCCCAGCCATGCTCAGGGTCAACACCCATGCGCGCAATGAGTTTTTTATACTCACGTTCTTGGCGATAGGCTTCCTTTTGTTCAGGCGTCATTTTCCGCACTTCTGCAGGCGGTTTCGTTTCAACGGTCACGGTGGAGCGCGTCGGTAAGTCACGAACGTGCCCCACACTCGATTTCACAACAAAATTGTCGCCTAAATATTTATTAATTGTCTTTGCTTTTGCCGGTGACTCGACAATGACGAGCGCTTTTCCCATGCGATTCTCTTTTACACCATATTGAGTGGGTTTCTTTTTTAGATATATCTGTTCTATCGTGTGAGCACAACCACCACAAGCCAAAATCATAAAAATACATTTTCACATGATATCTATGCAAAAATCAGCGCGATTCTTGGCAGCCCAATAAAATCAAGGCATTGTGCCCTTACACCAAAACTGAGTTGCGGGTATAATAGCCGACAATTCAGCGCTTGCAACCGCAATGGAGGTTTATTTGAGCATGCACCACTACGAAGTTAACTTTGATGGGCTCGTTGGGCCAACTCACAACTACGCGGGTTTGTCGTATGGCAACGTTGCATCATTGAGCAATGCCAAATCGACATCGAACCCTAAAGCGGCTGCAAAACAAGGCCTTGCAAAAATGAAGGCATTGCACGACATGGGCATGGTACAAGGTGTGTTAGCGCCGCAAGAGCGCCCCGACATCGATACCCTGCGGCGGTTAGGATTTCGTGGTTCAGATGCGGAAGTTCTGCTCACTGCGGCTACGCAAGCGCCGGCGATCTATCAAGCGGTTTGTTCTGCTTCGAGTATGTGGACTGCAAACGCTGCAACGGTGTCACCTGGTGCGGATACCGCCGATGGCAAAGTCCATTTTACCCCAGCAAATCTGACCAACAAGTTTCACCGGTCACTTGAACCGCTCACCAGTGGTCGCATTCTCAAAGCGATGTTTAATAACCCTCGTTATTTTGAACATCACTTGCATTTGCCTGATAACGAACATTTCGGTGACGAAGGGGCAGCCAACCACACGCGCTTGTGCAGCAACTACGGTCATGCTGGTGTCGAGATATTTACTTTTGGCCGTTATGCCTTCGATGGTAACCAACCTGCGCCTCAACGTTACCCTGCACGGCAAACATTTGAAGCCTCGCAAGCCATTGCCCGACTGCATGGGTTAAGCGACGACAACACGGTCTTTATTCAACAAAACCCAGCCGTCATCGACCAAGGCGTGTTCCATAATGATGTGATCGCCGTAGGTAACCAAAATGTATTCTTCTATCATGCGGACGCGTTTTTAGAAAAAGAACGCAAATTTGCAGAAATTCAGCGCAAATTCGGCGATGATAAACTCCATTTTATCGAGGTTAGCAACACCGAAGTAACCGTTGAAGAAGCGGTTCAAACCTATTTATTCAACACCCAGCTGATTACCCTAAATGATGGCACCATGGCCATTATTGCGCCCACAGAGTGTCAGGAGCACCCACGGGTTTCGGCATACTTAGCAGAGCTTGTCACACGCGATACGCCGATCCGGCAAGTGCATTATTTCGATGTAAAACAAAGTATGCGAAATGGTGGGGGGCCCGCTTGTTTACGCTTACGGGTAGCTTTGAATGACACTGAATTAGCAGCGGTAAACCCAGCGGTCATTATGAGCGATGAGCTATATCAACGGCTCAATCAATGGGTGGATAAACACTATCGGGATGAGTTAAGTGTGGATGATTTGCATGATCCGCAATTATTGACTGAGTCACGCACCGCACTCGATGAACTCACCCAAATCCTTAAGTTAGGTTCAGTGTATCCGTTCCAACGGTAACGCCCGAAACGTACAACGGACGCCGCGGCGTCCGTTGTTATATAATCGAGGGTTAATTATTCCCCTTCGTTATGCAACTCTAGGTTAGCATCCTCGTTATCTACTTGCCCATGCCGAGCAATATCGTTCCTGGTAGCATCTAACCGGTCAAGGTAGCTTTGATTAATATCGCCGGTAATGTATTCACCGCTAAATACCGAAGTCTCAAACCGCTGGATTTCAGGGTTTTCTTGACGTACAGCTGCGATCAAATCGTCAAGGTCTTGATATATCAACCCATCAGCTTTGATCAGCTCATTGATTTCCTCAGCTTCACGGCCATGGCCAATTAGTTCGTTAGCACTCGGCATATCAATACCATAGACGTTCGGGAACCGAATTTCTGGTGCTGCAGAGGCAAAATAAACTTTCTTCGCACCCGCGTCTCGCGCCATTTCGATGATTTGTTCTGAGGTCGTACCGCGCACAATGGAATCATCCACCAACAACACGTTTTTACCTTTAAACTCAGCACTAATCGCGTTTAGTTTACGTCGCACTGACTTCCGACGCTGAGTCTGCCCCGGCATAATGAAGGTCCGGCCAATATAGCGGTTTTTTACAAACCCTTGGCGATAGGGCAAATTCAACACAGAAGCGATTTCTAAAGCGATATCACAGCTGGTTTCAGGAATAGGAATGACCACGTCGATATCAAGATCGGCGTAGTCACGTTTTATTTTTTCGCCTAATTTACGCCCCATGTTGACGCGGGAGGCATAGACCGAGATTTTATCAATCACTGAGTCAGGTCGCGCAAAGTACACATATTCAAATATACATGGACAATGCTGCGGGTTGTCCGCACATTGGCGCGAATAAAGCTCACCATTTTCGGTGATGTAAATCGCTTCACCCGGTTCAACATCACGCCAGTAGGTAAAGCCAGTACCGTCCACAGCGACACTTTCTGAAGCTACAATATATTCCTTTTCACCCGCTTCAGTTTCGCGATAGCCCAGCACCAACGGACGAATACCCCAAGGGTCACGAAATGCCACAATGCCATGCCCAATAATCATTGCCACTACTGCGTACGCGCCACGAATTTGACGATGGACCCGTGCCACTGTAGCAAACACATCATCAGCGGTTACTTTCAGGCATTCTTGTTGATACAACTCATGGGCAAAGACATTAAGTAAAATTTCTGAATCGGACGTGGTATTAATATGACGGCGAGCTTTATCGAAGAGTTGCTGTTGGAGTTCATGAGCGTTGGTAAGATTACCATTATGAGCCAGCGCAATACCAAAAGGTGAGTTCACATAAAATGGTTGTGCTTCTGCAGAACTTGCACTTCCTGCAGTCGGATAGCGCACATGACCAATGCCGATGCGCCCTTGCAAGCGATGCATATGGCGCGTGTGGAACACATCACGCACTAAGCCGTTTGCTTTGCGTAACCGCAAGGTACCGTTATCCACAGTCACAATACCGGCAGCGTCTTGCCCACGATGCTGGAGCATCGTCAACGCATCATACAACGCCTGATTGACCGCGTCTTTACCTACTATACCAACAATCCCACACATGCAACCACAACCTCATTAACCGTTTTGGGGTAAAAAACTGGAAGAACTTTCTAAAAATTCAAAAAACCATTGAATAACGATACCAAAATGAGGAATCAACTCTGACTCTTCCCACCATGTTTCGTCCGATAAGCCGGTAAATGAATCCATGAAAAACAGTATCGCTGCGACAATCAAAATGCCGCGAAGAGCTCCAAATATGCCACCCAGCAACCGATCCGTACCGGTCAACCCAGTACTTTCAACCAGCCGTCCAATTAAATAATTCACGACCGACCCGACAATAAGTGTCGCAATAAACAACACGGCCACAGCTGCTGCATTTCGCAACATGGTGTCGTTTATGCCCGTAAAAAGAGTCGCAAGATCAAGGTAGAAAAATTTAGCGATAAAGAATGCGGCGATCCAAATCGCTAACGACAAGGCTTCTTTCACAAACCCGCGGGTTAGACTAATGAGAGTAGAAATACCAATGATCACGAGAATCGTGATATCAATCCAAACCATTATTGGGGTTCCATAGCTGTATCAATAATCGGCGAAATTGTATCAGAAACCGTCACCAATTGCTGCATTTATATTATGGTTCGTACCGAAAAACACGACCGTTCAAATCGGTCAATTCTTTTAGTTTCGGTAAATCAGCTTCCAGTTCAGCTTTCACTAAGCCAGGCCCGACCAACAGTTTATGACGTACGCCTTGCTCGCTTTGTACCGCTTCACGAAAAGCGGGATACCCAGCCGCGCGCAGTTGTTCGACTAATCGCTCTACCGAGGCTTGATTGCGAAATACCCCCAGCTGAATAATCCAACCAGGTTGTTTCAAATCAGCGCCAGTTGGTGCAGCTGCTGGCTTAGGCGACGTCTCCCGCATCACGGGGGCATCATCAGCGTCGACCTCAACGGTTTCGATGGGGGCCAAACCTTCAAACTGTTCTACATCAGGTACACGAGTGACTGGTACTTCTGTCACTTCTAACTCTGGCTGCAACGGAATAGCATCAAAGGCTTCTTGCCGCTGCTGGGGTTTGCCATCAAGCAATTCAGGTAAGAAAATGACGGCCAGTGCGATCAAAATGACACTTCCGACAATTCGATTTTGCAATTGCGATGCCATGACTTACTCCAGATTAGGAATTTGACCGACAGTGTAAAACGACCCGCACACCAATACCAGCACCGGTTGCTCTGCCATGACTAAAGCATCCTGTTGCGCCTGTGCAAACGCCGCCGCCACACTGGTAAAACAACCACGCAGAATGGGCTTGCCGTTAACAGCCGCCGGTGCGTACTGCGCCAATGTCTCCGCAGTGGTGCCCCGCGGTACGGTAAGATGAGCAAAATACCACGCATCAACGGCTGGTGCTAATGCCTGTAAGGTTCCAGCAATATCTTTATCTTCCAGCATACCAACCACTGCTAACACGCGATGTTTTGGATAACGGGCTTGCAGCGCCTGTACTAAATAATGAGCCGCATGCGGGTTATGCGCCACATCCAATAAGGTATCCATCGTGGTAACACCATCCCCTGGCCGCCATTCTAAGCGCCCAGCTTCGCGCGCCTGAGTTAACCCAGCACGAATCGCTTGACTCGGAATAGGGAGCCGACACCCGGCAAGCGCCGCCACCGCCGTCGCCGCATTTGGCAGTGGTAACTGGGGAAGCGGTAAGTCTTGCAGGTAGTTATTTCCGTCCCGATACTCCCAAGTAGTCTGACCAGTGACGCGATAAAAAAAGTCGTGACCGACGCGGCGCAATATCACACCTCGAGCCACGGCTGCTGAAGTCACCGCGGCTGGAAAATCAGGCTCACCAACAACCGCTAATCGCTGTGGTCGGAAAATACCAGCTTTCTCGTGCGCAATGCCAGTGCGGTCGGAGCCTAAAAACCCCACGTGATCGATATCAATACTCGTCACTAATGCGACATCAGCATCAACAATATTCACGGCATCCAAGCGCCCGCCTAAGCCGACTTCCAAAATCCATGCATCCAGTGCACGTTGTTGCATTAACCATAACGCTGCGAGCGTACCGAATTCAAAGTAGGTCAACGAAATATCGCCACGTGCCGCTTCAATCGCTGCAAATGCTGCCACATGCTCAGCTTCGCTGAGTTGCTGCCCCTGAATGCGAACCCGTTCGGTATATTGATGTAAGTGCGGGGAAACATACACGCCAGTGCGATAGTCCGCACAATTAAGAATAGTTTCTAAATAGCGAACCGTTGACCCTTTGCCGTTGGTTCCTGCCACCATAAAGACGTGGGCATCTGTCTGCGTCAACTGCAAGCGCTCGGCGACGGTTTGCACACGTGCTAAACCCATATCAATCGCACTCGGATGAAGCTGCTCTAAATAACTCAGCCAGGCATCGAGCCCGGCTGAAGCAGAAGGTACTTGCGGTGTAGTCATAAAAGTTTAGTATTCGTCCACAAGAGCCGGCAAGTGTTGGAATTTTGCCAATAAGGCGGCAATACGATTACGCATCTGGCGCCGATCAACAATCATATCGATAGCCCCATGATCCAATAGGAATTCTGCCCGTTGGAACCCTGGAGGTAAGGTTTCCCGAACAGTTTGTTCAATCACCCGCGGGCCGGCAAAGCCAATTAAGGCTTTTGGCTCAGCAATATTAATATCACCCAACATCGCCAAACTTGCCGACACCCCCCCCATGGTGGGGTCGGTCAATACGGAAATAAATGGAATGCCTTCCTCACTCATACGAGCTAGCGCAGCAGAAGTTTTCGCCATCTGCATCAGCGACAATAAAGCTTCTTGCATACGAGCCCCACCCGATGCGGAAAAACACACCAAGGGAATTCGTTCACGTAAACAAACCTCTACTGCTTTGACAAAGCGTGCACCCACCACCGAGGCCATGGAGCCACCCATAAATTCAAATTCAAAGGCTACCGCAACAATGGGCATACCCTTTAAAGTACCTTGTTGCGCCACTAACGCGTCTTTTTCACCCGTAGCTTTCTGGGCGGCAACAATGCGGTCACGATACTTCTTGGTATCACGGAATTTCAGAACATCTTTGGGCTCTAACTCTGCCCCAATTTCTTTACCAGTACCACTGTCGAGAAAACTTGCCAACCGGGCTCGCGCCGATAGCCGCATATGGTGATCACACTTGGGGCAGACATTGAGGCTGCGTTCTAAGTCAGCATGATACAAAATTGCATCACAACTGGTACATTTCGCCCATACACCTTCAGGGATGTTACGGCGCTTATTGCTTTTCGGTTTTGCAAGAATTCGCTCAATCCAGCTCATAATATTTCGTCATCAACTCTGTCATAAAATGGCGTTATCGCCAATAAATACGCTCTATTAAAGCACATTCCCACCGATCAGTTTAGCAAAAAGTGGTCTTAACAGTCAGGTAACCACAATGGCCCCGGTGGAAGTCGGGGTAAATCAAACTCTTCGGGGTAATCTACTTGGACTAAATACAAGCCTTCAGCTTTCGCTGTTGCCGCTGCCAACGTCCGATCACGGCTGGCTAATAACTCAGCCAACCAGGTCTCAGGTTGCTCGCCTTTACCTACCACTAATAAGCTGCCGACAATGTTACGCACCATATGATGTAAGAACGCATTGGCAGCAATATCAACCACGACAAACTGTCCATAGCGCCGCACATCGATGCGCGTGACACAGCGGTTCGGGGAATGAGACTGACATTGCGCGGCGCGGAACGCACTAAAATCATGTTCCCCCAACAGTTGTTGTGCTGCAACGTGCATCCGCTGTACATCAAGCGGTTGGTGATAATGGCTTAAGCCACGCGCCAAAATACCTGGACGACGCGGCTGATTGGCAATGATATAACGATACCGGCGACCGGTTGCACTAAAGCGGGCATTAAAATGCTCTGGGACTACTTTCGCCCAGCGCACCGCAATGGCATCAGGTAGATTACTATTTACACCCATCGTCCAGGCTGGCATCGCCCGAGGTGTATGGCAATCAAAATGTACGACCTGCCCCGTGGCATGTACGCCAGCATCGGTGCGCCCCGCACAGGTCACTTCGACGGGGTGATTTGCAATTTTACTCAGCGCCTGTTCCAGCACTTCTTGGACACAGACCACTTCGCGCTGTCGTTGCCAGCCAAAAAACTGGCTGCCATCGTATTCAATTCCAAGCGCTATGCGCGTACTACTCATTCGCGTTCCTGAACATTAATCTGCTGCAACAACATGGCGGCCTCACGCTTCGCATCCTCATCATCGCTAGTGGCTACCTTTTCCAACTCAGTACGCGCGGCATCAAGGTCATTTACTTCTAAATAAAAGCGTGCCAAATGAATTAAGCCCCACGGCGTCTCATCAGTATCATCGATTTGTCCAGCTTCCCGCTCAAAACGGCTACTTTCGGTATTATTCGCTGCGGCTTCGGCCTCTTCCAATAAGGTTTCAATCTCGATAAAAGCATTAGCCTCAGCCTCATTGACTGGCAATTCAATATCACTTGCCACTACCGGCTCAGCTTCTGCTGCGTTTGATTCTGTCGCTTCTGGCTCAACTGGTGCTGCTATTTCTGGCGCAGGTATTGCTGCGGGTGCTACAGCAGCTTGTTGTTCCTTCTCAGCAGCTTGAATGGCTTGATGGTAAACACTGGTCGATTCTGATGAAACCCGCCCAGCCCGGCGTAGCATTATCACGGCAATCATAATGACCAGTAACAACGCCACAATTAAAATTGCTAAGGTCAATTGCAATGGTTCTTGCAACCATGTACGAAATGCTTGCCAACTGTCTGGGGATGAGCTTGTTTTACTAGCGCCAGCTTGGCGCTGCGAAGCAGTGTTGCTAGCGGTAGGTTGCAAGGCTTCCTTGGTAGCTGCCATCTCTGCGGCAAGCTGTTGTTGTAATTCGTCTTCAGCCGCTTGCTCGGCATCGACTTTGAGCCGCAATTCCTGCAATTCACGGCGCACACTCTCAAGCCGCTCTTGTAGTTGGGCATTTTCGTGATTTAAACGCTCAATCAGCTCGATTGACTCCGCCAGCTGCCCACGCAGCTGAGCTAACTCTTCACGTTCGAAAGTCACCGTATCCGTAACCACCGTCGGCGGTTGCTCAGCTTGAGGTTGCTCGGCCCGTTGCTGATCACTGTGCAGCTTCGCTAGGCGTGCTCGAACGGCTTGCTGCGCGACATCAGGTACCCGTAGATAGAAGCCATCGAGCATGCGGCTCGGATGATTGTCGACAAACGCGCGTGGATTCAGCTCAACAAACAGATCCATCATCTCGTATACTGATAGGTCGGTACTATCGCTGTAATACATAGCGATGGACCATAAGGTGTCGGTTGATTTAATCGGGCCAAAGCGTTCTGGCTGCCACCGTTCATCAACCTGACGCGCCGCAGCCACAACTGCGGCATCTACTGCCTCTATGGCGGCACGCGTAGGCCCACTCACTCCACCAAACACCAACGCCAATAAGGCAACGAGAGCTATGCGATTCTGTTTCATGGAACCGATCCTTTGCTGAGTTCGTTATTGTTATAAATAATCTCGAATCAAGTGCTCTGCAATTTGAATGCTATTGGTTGCTGCACCTTTGCGAACATTATCGGCAACCACCCATAAGTTCAAACCATTTGGATGGGAAATATCATTGCGCACCCGGCCCACAAACACGTCATCGCTTCCCATTGCTTGCCCTACTTGGGTTGGAAAATCGTCGTTATGCTCTAATAACACCACGCCTGCTGCTGTACGCAATAAATCTTTCGCCGCCGCCGCATCAATAGGTTGTACGGTTTCAATATGTAATGCTTCAGCATGCCCGTAAAATACTGGGACTCGTACTGCTGTCGCATTGACCCGAATGTCTGCATCACCAAATATTTTCTGGGTTTCCCACACCATTTTCATTTCTTCTTTGGTGTAGTCGTTATCCATAAACACATCGATTTGTGGGATACAGTTAAAGGCAATCTGTCGACTAAACAAATGCGGTTCTGCTGAGCGACCATTCAACAAGGTTACCGTTTGCTGGGCTAATTCATCCATGGCTTCCTTACCAGCACCTGAGGTTGATTGGTAGGTCGCGACGTTAATACGCTCAATGCCGACCGCATCATAGATTGGCTTAAGTGCTACCAACATTTGAATGGTTGAGCAGTTCGGATTAGCAATAATATTGCGGTTACGGAAATCTGCCAACGTGTGGGCATTGACTTCTGGCACCACCAACGGGATATCCGGCTCATAACGAAATTCTGACGTATTATCAATAACCACACAGCCAGCCTCCGCTGCCCTTGGGGCATACACTCGGGAGACACTACCACCGGCTGAGAAAAACGCAATTTCCACCTCACTCCAGTCAAACGTCTCGGCATCTAACACAGTTAACTCTTCGCCTCGAAAGGTTACCGTGTTACCGGCTGACCGACTACTCGCTAACGGAAACAGTGTTGCAACTGGAAATTCCCGCTCAGCTAAAAGTTCGATCACATGCTGACCTACCAGTCCGGTGGCCCCTAGTACTGCGACGTTAAATGCTCGTGCCATCACTGCTCCTGCGAAATATGAGGTAAAAACGTTAACTGTTGTAGGCGACGCTGCCACTGTGGTTGTTGTAACCAACGACCACCCGTCACCACCCCTTGCGATAATTCCGCACGTGCGCGGTAACAGCGACGCAATTGATCAAATGCAGCTGTCGTTAGTGGGGCTCGACGTAGTTGAGCATCATCCTGCACTATATCATAAATCTCGAGCACCCAAGATGCTAGCTCTTGCCAACGTGGTTCGGTTTCGGTATGCCAATGGAAACGACGGGTCGCGATAGGCCAAGGCGCTAACAGTTCTGTTAGTGGCGGTAATTGCAGCTGTGAGTGTCCCAGAAATTGTAGCAACTGCACCAACAGCTGCCGTGTTCCTGCCACCTTACCCACCACGCTGTGTCCGGCAATATGTGCGGTAGCTAATTTCAGCCACGGCAACACATCAGCGGCGATGGCAGGCTCGTGTTCCCACACGTCCAATACGACTTGCAGCGCTTGCTGCCGTTGCATAGCCTGGCGTAAGGCTGTTTCCGCCACCACCGCACCACGGCTAGCATTAATCAATATGGCAGCTGCAGGTAATGCAGCTATCGCGGCTTCATCAAACAAATGGTAGGTCGGAAACTCACCGGTACGGATAAGGGGGACATGGCAACTAATGACTTGGCTGCGCAGTACCCGTTGCCAGTCAGCATGAACATCTACAACCCCTTGTTGTACTAAGGGTGGATCATAGTAATGAACCTGTAGCCCTAGCCCTTGCAAGCGTTGTCCGGCAGCTCTACCCGTGTGGCCAGCACCGACAATCGCCACTTCACCAGCCGGCAGCTCACCCTGAGCGAGGGCTAACTGACATACCGCGGCTGCGACATAATCCCCCACGGCTGCGGCATTCACGCCGGGGGTGGAGACAAAGGTTACCCCTGCAGCTGCACAGGCTTGTGCATCAACATGTTCTGTCCCAATGGTGGCCGTCCCCACCCAGCGTAGCTTGGGGGCTTGCTTGAGCAGGTCGCTATCAACACGAGTAATGGAGCGGATGAGCATAAATTCAGCGTCGGCTAACTGTGCTGCGGTAGGTTGGCGGCCAACAAAAGTAGTCAACTGAACCTGCTGCCCATGCGGGGCCAGTAACTGTGCGAGATGTTCAGTCAGCTCCGTAACTAACGGCATTGTTGCATCAGCAAGTATGTGCATGCAGCAACCCTTATAATTGCGATGAATAAGAACGAGGTCTGTCGAGCATACAACAAAAAGGTGCGCTTGTGCGCACCTTTTTGTAGCCATTACCCTGCACGCACTGCGCAAGTATTACTGATATTTACGTAATACTAAGGTTGCGTTAGTACCGCCAAAACCAAAGCTGTTCGACATGACTGTCGTTAATTCAGCCGGTGTAGTTTCGCGCACAATGTTCATGCCTTCAGCTGCTGGGTCTAAATTCTCAATATTGATCGATGGCGCCACAAAACCGTGTTGCATCATCAATAACGAGTAGATAGCTTCGTGTACCCCAGCAGCACCCAACGCGTGACCTGTCATAGCTTTGGTGGCACTGATGTACGGCATTTGCGCGCCAAATACTTCGCGAATTGCTTCGAGCTCTTTGGTATCACCTACTGGCGTCGAGGTACCATGGGTGTTCAAATAATCGATTGGCGTGTCAACGGTAGACAGCGCCATTTGCATGCAGCGTACTGCGCCTTCACCTGAGGGCGCGACCATATCAAAGCCATCCGAGGTAGCCCCGTAGCCAATAATCTCAGCGTAAATATGAGCGCCGCGAGCCAATGCAGTTTCAAGCTCTTCAATCACTAAAATTCCGCCACCGCCAGCTGGAACAAAACCATCTCGGTCGGCATCATAAGTACGTGATGCTTTTGTCGGCGTGTCATTGTACTTGGTTGACAAGGCACCCATGGCATCAAATTCCATGCCCAAGGTCCAGTGTAGCTCTTCACCACCCCCAGCGAATACGCGGTCTTGCTTGCCGAATTGAATCAATTCAAGCGCGTGACCAATACAGTGGGCAGATGTTGCACAGGCCGAACTAATAGAATAGTTCACCCCTTTAATTTGAAACGGTGTCGCTAAACAGGCGGATGTGGTCGATGCCATGCACCGCGGAACCATATACGGGCCGACCCGTTTTACGCCTTTTTCCCGCATGATGTCTGCAGCAGCCACTTGGTGTTCGCCTGAAGCACCACCAGAACCGACCACCAACCCAGTGCGGGGGTTTGAGACTTGCTCAGCGGTTAAACCTGCGTCTTCAATCGCTTGCGCCATGGCCATATAGGCATAAGCAGCCGAATCGCCCATAAAGCGCAGTGCTTTGCGGTCAATATGATCGGCAGGATCCGTACGTACGGGTCCCCAAACCTGACAACGCAGCCCCATATCGGCAAATTCTTGTGAAAATTCAATGCCCGAGCGTCCTTGTTTCAACGACTCCAGCACTTCTTGTTTATTCAATCCGATACTGGACACAATGCCCATTCCGGTAATCACTGCTCTTCTCATTCTCATATCCTGTCTTACTGAGCGCTGCTGTATGGTAGCCTACTTGACAAAAAAAGTGGTCTGCTTTCCAGTTATTCTAACCGATTCTTGTTAAACTATGACGTCATTATCTGTGTTTCTTTGACTTCAATAGGGTGCTTTGTGAGTCAAACCAAGTCGAATCCAGTATGTCATCCCCCCATTCAGCAGGCTAAGGTGCATTTTAATGACCTCGGCGTTCCTGTTGCTGACCAATTTGATGATATTTATTTTAACAACGAAAATGGGTTAGCGGAAACAAACTACGTCTTTTTACAGCATAACGATCTGCCCCAGCGCTGGCAAATGACGACCACCACACCCTTTACCGTGGCTGAGAGCGGTTTTGGTACTGGGTTAAACTTTATCGCTTGCTGGGAATTATTCGAGCGCACTGCACCGGCAACACAACGCTTACACTTTGTATCATTCGAGAAATACCCGTTAGCCCCCGCCGATTTGGCCAAAGCACTGGCGCCATTTTCACACCTCGCCCGCTATTGCCAAGCGTTATTAGCAGCTTATCCAACACCTCATGCAGGCTGCCATCGTTTACAGTTGACTGCGCGCGTGACGTTGGATTTATGGTTTGGCGACATTCACGAGCAACTCCCGCAATGGCTCCCTCATGCGAAACAAACGGTTGATGCATGGTTTCTCGATGGATTTGCGCCGGATAAAAACCCCCAAATGTGGCAAGCAAGTCTATATCAAGCGATGGCTGCAAGTTGTCGTGAACAGGCCACTTTTGCCACCTTTACTGCTGCAGGCACAGTGCGGCGTGGCTTACAAGCTGCAGGGTTTGAGGTACGAAAAACTAAAGGCTTTGGGCGTAAACGCGAAATGATTCACGGTACCTATACCGGTGCAACAACGACACGACCAGCCCGTCCCGCTGCCGATACTCCAATCACCATTGTCGGTGGTGGGATTGCCGCCGCCTGTGTTGCCTGGTCACTCACCCAACGGGGCTATCAGGTTCATTTGCTCACCAGCGGGGTTGCCGATGGCGCCTCAGGTAACGCACAAGGTGCGGTGTATCCATTGCTACAGGTTGAATTAAGCCCGTTAAGCCGCTTTCACTTAAGCGCGTTTGATCATGCTCGGCAGTTTTATCAACGCGTTGCAGAACCACATTGGCATGGTTCAGGGATGGTGCAATTATCAATGAATGCCCGTCGCTTGCAGCGCCAGCAAAAGCTCGCAAGCAGTGACACTTATGCTCCAGAGCTAGTGCGCTCACTACGCGCTGAAGAGACTCAGCAGCTCTGGGGGGAATTACCAGCCGTACCAGCGTTGTGGTACCCATCGTCGGGTTGGGTCGCACCGAAGCAGCTTATCCCTTATATACTTGCGCAGTGTGGTGAGCGCTTACAGGTCAGCTCCGATGTTACTATCACAGCCATCACCGCCACCGCATCGCAGCAGTGGTTGTTAACATCGGCGCAAGGCAAGCAATACCACGCGCAAACACTGATTCTCGCAGCTGGCGCTGGTCTAACTCAACTACTCCAGCCCTGGCATATTCACACCGAGGCCGTACGCGGCCAAGTGACTCAAGTGAGCGCCACAGACACCAGTCGACAGTGTCCACTCGTCGTCTGCTATAAAGGATATTTTACCCCAGTGGCAAGCGACAATACCCACTGCGTTGGTGCCACTTACCAACGGCACTTTTCGTGGGAAAACTATCAGCACTGCACTGCAGCCGATACAGCTGAGAATTTGACACAACTACAAACCGATATTCAGCAACCTTGGACGTACGCCGTAACCCCGGTTGCTGATCGCGCAGCACTGCGCCATACCACCCGTGATCACCTGCCGATAACCGGGTGGCTGACACCTTCATTGGGGGTAATTGGTGGGCTTAGCTCGCGGGGCTTCACCAGTGCGCCGATATGTGCCGAGTTACTGGTCAGTCAATGGCTACAGGAACCATTGCCGCTTACTGCTGAACTGGCTCAGCGGCTGGCACCGCAACGCTTGCAAGGCGTTGTAACAGTGCCTGAATGTGAGCCATATCGGTAGGTGACAGCTCGTGTTTGGCTTGCTCTACCGACTGCCGTACCGCCGGCATGATAGCAGCCGCGTCTGCTTGCTCGTGTAGTTCAAGTTGCGCCACCACCAAATCAAAGTGACCGCGTAAATAACCGCTCGCGAATAACTCATCATCGGTGCCCGTAATCACGATATCATCGAATAGTTGTTCTAACGCGCTTACATAATCTTGAAATAAGTGCTGAAAACCCACTGCTACCACCTTCTTGTCGTAAACACAAAGTATGTAGCATACCATACCAAGGAGTTTTTCTGGTACAATGTACGGCACAGAAATCAGCGACATTAGAACCTTTTAGGCGAAGTATTATGACGTTACGCATTGGATTATTTTATGGCTCAACCACCTGTTTTACTGAAATTGCAGCTGAAAAAATACAAGCTCAGTTTGCTCCCGGTCAGGTTGAGCTATTCAATATAAAAGATGTACCACTGCGTCAAGCAGAAGACTTCGACGTCATTATATTTGGCCTATCGACCTGGGATTTTGGCGAGATCCAAGAAGATTGGGAAAGCCACTGGAGTGATATTGCAGAGTTACAGCTCAACGGTAAAATTGTGGCACTGTTTGGCATGGGCGACCAAGTTGGTTACACCGATTGGTTCCAAGACGCCTTAGGCATGCTGCATGATGAGCTCGCAACCCATCCAGGTACCCAGGGGTGTGTTCGTATCGGCTTCTGGCCCAATCAAGGTTATGATTTCGCTGCCTCTAAAGCGCTCACTGCTGATGGCGAATTCTTTGTCGGCCTAGCGCTCGACGAGGATAGTCAATACCAATTAAGCGACGAGCGCATTCAACAATGGTGTGCGCAACTCAAAGATGAGCTTGCCAACGTTTAACTTCCTGCGCCTGCGCGGCGGTCGTCATGGGCACCGCTGCGGAGTGCCCCCACACCGGCCCGGGCCACGCTGCATCATTGACCGAACGCATCACCAAATGCACATGCAGTTGACTGACTAGGTTACCGAGCGCGCCAATATTTAACTTGTGGCCCTGTCCTAAGGCTTGTAACAACAGTCCTAATTGCTGAACTTCCACCCCCAGTTGCCGATACTGTGATGCAGATAATTGGGTCACCTCGGTACAGCCATTCACCCGTGGGACTAACATCAACCAGTCGTAACGTGCATCATTAAACCGTAACACCTCACACAACGGCCAACTGACTAACCAAAACGTATCCTGTTCCAAACGCGAATCCAACGTGAAATTAAGGCGTTCAACCGCGTTCAAGTCATTCCCCACGTTACTTTGAACAGCAAGTTTGTTATAACGGTGTATTGTTGTCATGAACAAAAGTCCTTATTTGGTTAACGAATAACTTAGCGATTAATACAGTGAGTCAACACCATGTTACGCATCGTTTTATTAACGGTTTTTAGTTTATTTATAGGGCTTAGCCAGCCCGCTTGTGCGGCCCCTCAAGGTGCCGACCAGGCCAGTGCAATTCAGCAGTTTACCGCTGCTATGCGTGCCCACGAAGGTTTTTTCACTTTCTATCACGACCCTGCAAAAGGTAAATACTATTTGCAAGTGCCACGCGCAGAGCGACAGTTCATTTTTCAGACCAGTTTACCTTGGGGCTTAGGCTCAAATGACATTGGTCTTGACCGTGGCCAACTTGGCCCAACCCGGTTAGCCAGCTTCTTGATCGAAGGCAATAAAGTGCTGTTGATCGAGCATAACACCTACTTCCGTGCCAACAGTGATAATCCAGCCGAGCGTGCGAGCATTAACGAGGCATTCGCAGACTCAGTGATTGCGGGCTTTACCACCGTGGCGGAAGATGCAGATGCCGTGTTGATTGATTACACCCCATTTTTGCTCAGCGATACCAACGGTATTGCACGTCGCTTACGCAACGCCGATCAAGGTAACTATCAGGTCAATGTCGAGCGCTCTGTGGTGTACCCGCCTCGTAGTAAGGCGTTTGTCGACAACACTGAATTAGAAGCTAAAGTTACCTTTAGCGGTGAAGCTAAAGGGCATTACGTACGCAGTGTCGCGGCCGACCCTAACCATCTGACCATGCACCTGCACCACTCATTTATTCGCTTACCTGATAATAATTTCGAACCGCGTAAGTTCCACCCGCAAAGTGGTTATTGGGCTGAAACCCATCAGGATTACGCCGCACCACTTGGTGAGTCGATGGCAGTGCAGTATATCCCACGGCATCGCGTTAGCAATGACAAACCGATCGTTTATTATCTTGACCCAGGTGTACCTGAGCCCGTTCGCACGGCACTCTTAGATGGTGCGCGCTGGTGGGCAGAAGCCTTTGCTGCCATTGATATGCCAAATGCGTTCCAAGTGCGTGAGTTACCCGCTGACGCCGATCCCATGGATGTTCGCTATAACACTATCCAATGGGTTCACCGCTCAACGCGCGGCTGGTCATATGGCGCATCAATCATTGACCCTCGCACTGGAGAAATCATCAAAGGTCATGTCACCTTAGGTTCACTTCGCGTGCGTCAAGACATGTTGATTGCGCAAGGGTTACTTGCACCTTTTGCCGGTGATGATGAAGCCGCCCAGCAACAACTCAAAGAACAAGTGGAAGCTATGGCCTTAGCCCGGATCCGTCAGCTTTCGGCGCACGAAGTTGGACATACCTTAGGGATTGCACACAACTTTGCGGCCAGTGCCGATGATCGCGCCTCGGTGATGGACTACCCGCACCCATTAATTAGTATTGACACCCAAACGGGCCGCTTAACCTTAGCTGACGCTTATACCGAAGGGCTTGGCATCTGGGATTTGCAAGTGGTGGCTTATGGCTACGGTAAGGCCGACCCCATGACCGTCATTGCGCAAAATCGTCGCCTCGGTCTGAGCTTTATTTCTGATCGTGATGCGCGAGCAGTCGGTGGTGCGCATCCCGATGCTCATTTATGGGACAACGGCAGTGACGCAGTCACTGAACTCGAGCGCATCCTAGCCGTGCGAGAAACTGCACTTGCCCATTTCGGATTGGGCAATTTAGCCGATGGCCGTCCACTCAGTGAGCTGCATAACGTATTTGTACCTGTGTACCTTCTGCATCGTTACCAAGCCGAAGCAGCCGTCAAAATGCTCGCAGGACTTCACTACGACTATGCAGTGAAAGGCGAACCGCACACTGATATTCGTCCAGTCAACGCCACGCAACAACAACGTGCGTTAAAACAACTAAGCCGGACACTATCAGCCGAAGTGCTCGCGGTACCACCTACCATCGCTGATTTATTAGTACCCCCTGCCTATGGTGAGAATGCCAATGACCGAGAACGCTTCACTGGCTTGACGGGATTAACCGCTGACCCTGATACCATGGCTGCCAGCGCCGCACGCTTTGTGTTGGATTTAATGTTGCATCCACAACGACTCGAACGGTTACAGCAACAACATTACCGTGATCGGGCGATTCCAACCATCAGTATGGTGCTGAATGAAATTGCTACGACTGCGATCACGCCAGCGCAGGCAGCAGAAGCCAATTCGTTACAACAGCGGCTCGCATTTGAAGCGCTTGCGGCCATAGTACGCACCTATCAAATGGACGCCGTCAGCGCTACGGTGAAAGCACCGCTGTTCCAATTCTTGCAGCAGCAATTGCAGCAGTGGCAACGCAGCCCAGCATCGGCCCATCGTGATTATGCGATTTATGCTTTAGAACAGTGGGTTGCGGGCAAGCCATGGCCACTTAAACCAGCCCCTGAATTACCTCCTGGATCACCGATTTAATCGGCACCATAAAAAAAGCGCCAGCAGTTGCTGGCGCTTTTTGTTATCCGGCTCGTTTAATCTTGTGTTGCAAAGAAACTTTCTGGCAACCACCGTGGCCGCTCTACTTGATTAGCAATCTCTTGTCCAATCGCATAGTTAATTTGCGTGAAAGTCACGCCCGCATCATAGCGGATCGGCAAATCAGGTTGGTCGCTCGGACGGTGATAATGCTCAGCAAAGAACTTCGCCCAAACTTCACCACCATCTTCCCCTTCTGTCTTGGACGTAAACCCTGTCATTAAAAAGACCGCTGGGATACCTTTTTTCACAAATGGATAGTGATCAGAACGCGTGAAAATTGCTTGTTCTGGCATCGGGTCTTCACTTAACTCAATACCAAACTGCCCTGCCGCTTTCGCCACTGTCTCACCTAAGGTTGAATGCGTTGAACCGAAAGCAATCACATCAGCGAAATCATACAACAATACCGGCATGTCTAAGTTCACGTTCGCCACAATCTGCTGAATCGGCACGGTTGGATGATGAGTGAAGTAATCAGCACCTAACAACCCGCGCTCTTCAGCTGTGACGGCAAGAAACATCACCGAACGTTTTGGTCGCTCTGCTGCTTGCGCAAACATACGGGCAGTTTCTAACATGACAGAAACCCCAGAAGCGTTGTCAATCGCACCATTATTAATATGGTCGTCTTGGCTCAAATCTTTCGTTACGCCGATGTGATCTAAGTGAGCGGTATACACCACATATTCATTCGCCAGTTTGGCATCGCTACCCGGTAATACCGCAGCGACGTTCGGGCTACTCATTTGTTCATGCTTCGAGGACCGTTGTAAGCGCGCCGTTAGCCCTAGGTCAAAGCCACGTGGCGATTCTCCCTGTTCCATCTGCGCAAAAATATCGGCTAAGCTAACCGGTGCATTCGCAAACAAATGTTCCGCTGCTTCATGATGAATGTAGGCTGATGCCGCTAAGTTTTTGTAGGCAACATTCGGTTCACCGTTGGGATGCAACCAGCGCACGCTCGGTGCCCGTTGGTACATTGCGTTCACCTCAAACGGTCGTACTTTTTCTCGCGCTGGGGTGTGCAACGTAATGATACCCACCGCACCACGCTCCGCAGCAAACTTCGTTTTACTACTATTTAAGTGAGCACCTTCTTCACTCGGTAAATGCTCTGGCCGGCCTGTTAACATCACCACAATTTTATCGGTGACATCTAACCCTTGATAATCATTAATACCAAACGCCTCCGACACTAATCCATAGCCAACAAACACTAGCGGAGCTTCAACGTCGTCGTGTTCACTATACGCATTAGGGCCAGTAATAAATTGCTTCGGATACTGCAATGCAATGGTTTCATCACCATTGGTAATAGTTATCGCAGCACTATTTTCAACCAAGTAACTGCGGCGGAATTGAATGCGCTGGAAGTAAGTGCCATTGTCACCTGCAGGTTCCAGGCCTAACCGTTTAAACTCCGTTGCCACGTACTGTGCGGCAATTTCATGGCCGCGGCTACCGGTATCACGGCCCTCAAGCTCATCACTTGCTAAAAACTCTAAATGCGCCTGTAACGCAATTGGGTCTGCAGTTACATGGTGCGCTGCTGGTGCTCCCTCAGTACACGCAGCAACCCCTAGTGCCAACATTAAGGCACTGATCGAATGAATGAATCGCATGGTTCGTATCCAGTTAATGTAATAAGTAAGTTGCTTGATACCCGCTGCCCCACGCCAAGTGCTACAAAAAAATCTTGCAGGCACTTAGAATTTTCGATATTGTTATATTATAACATTACATTATGGTTCAACGGAGATTCCTCGGTATGGTATCGCAGTTTCGCAAAACCCCGCTAGCGCTAATAGTAACAAGTTTTGTCAGTTTTACCGCAAGCTCGGCAGAAATGATCACGGAGCTAGACGATGTGGACGCACAAACCCATCAACATACAAACACCGAAATCATTACCGTGACAGCAACCCCACTCAATCATACCCCGTTAGAATCCGCGCAGCCTATTTCCATATTAGCTGGTGATGAGCTGCGCGAACAGCATGCCCATACCTTAGGCGAAACCTTAGCCAAAGTTCCTGGTGTCAATGCTACGCATTTTGCAGGTGTAGCAAGCAGTCCAATTATTCGTGGCTTAGATGGCCCGCGCGTCAAAGTCACCCAAAACGGGCTCGATAGTGGTGATGTATCACGTGGCTCACCCGATCATGCGGTCACCACCGAAACCTCAGTGGCTGAACAAATCGAAGTGTTTCGTGGACCAGCCACCTTACTCTACGGTTCTGGTGCGATTGGTGGCGTTGTTAACGTTGTCGATAACCGCATCGCCCAAGATTTTGTTGGCGGTACGCGTGGTTTTTATGGTGTGAGTGGGGATACGGCCAGTAATCGACGCGAAATCAGTGCTGGAGTCACCGCTGATCATCACCATACCGTATGGCATGTTGATGCCTATACCCGCCACAGTGGCGATTACAAAGTGCCCCGCTTCATCAATGCCGACGGTGAAGAAGTCACCACCATTGAAAATAGCTTCATTGATGCCCAGGGCGCCAACATTGGTGTGAGTTATTTGTTTGCGGATGGATATTTAGGCGTGTCTTACGGTCGGATGGAACAACAATATGGGATTCCAGGCCACGAACATCATGATCACGACCACGACCATGGTGATCCACATAGCGCAGGCCCTTATGCTGATTTATGGCAAAATCGCGTCCAAGTCCACGGTGGCTGGGACAACCCTGTAGCGGCCTTCAAACACGTTGAACTGCGCTATGGGTTTACTGACTATCAGCACCAAGAAATTGAACAGGGTATAGCTGGCACCACCTTTACCAACCGTCAACACGAACTACGGTTGACCGCCACCCATCAGGCGTGGCACGGCTGGACTGGTGCAATGGGTTATCATTACCTCACGCAAGAGCAAACCGCAGTCGGTGCCGAAGCCTATACGCCTGATTCGAATACCCGTAAGCACGCTGCATTCTGGTTATTGGAAAAACAACAAGACAAATTAAATTGGCAGCTTGGCGCGCGCATGGAAGATGTGCAGATTAACGACCGTTCTTTTACACCACTGTCGGCGTCGTTGGGGGTTACGTATCCAGTGAATGACACCTGGGTGGTGTCTGCTAACATTGCTCATGCTCAGCGTGCCCCTACTGCAGCCGAGCTCTATGCCAATGGCCTGCATTTAGCAACCCGCACCTATGAACTAGGGTTAGGCTACGAACTGGAGCAAACCGGTGAACATCACTACCATTTACATGAAGTACACCAACCAGGGCGAGTAGAAAAGGCCAATAACATTGACCTGGGTCTTCACTTAAATCAGCAGCGCTTCCATATGGATTGGTCGCT
>Ga0209075_1000109_pt1 | contig 69071 bp, 59 predicted proteins | sample Stecom2011_FD_187523 | JGI IMG/M metagenome (GOLD analysis project Ga0209075, IMG submission 187523) | Agricultural soil microbial communities from Utah to study Nitrogen management - Steer compost 2011 (SPAdes) (version 2) | ecosystem: Environmental > Terrestrial > Soil > Agricultural land... | reverse complement strand
TCCATTTCGATTTCCAGCAATTCGTCACACTGCGGGCAAAACTCGTGTTCGCCGGCCAGATAGCCGTGTACCGGACAGATGGAGAAGGTTGGCGTAATGGTCAGATACGGCAAACGGAAGCGGCCAAGGGATGCCCGAACCAGATTTTTACAGGCCTCAACCGACGAAATCTGCTCATTCATGTACAGGTGCAACACGGTACCGCCGGTGTATTTGCACTGCAGTTCGTCTTGCAGCAGCAGGGCCTCGAAAGCGTCGTCGGTATAACCGACCGGCAATTGCGAGCTGTTGGTGTAGTAGGGCGCATCCGGGTAACCAGCCTGCAAGATATCCGGAAAACGCTTCTGATCTTCCTTGGCAAAGCGGTAGGTGGTGCCTTCGGCCGGCGTGGCTTCAAGGTTGTACAGATGGCCGGTTTCTTCCTGGTACTGCACCATTTTGGCGCGGATGTGATCCAGCATCTCCAATGCCAGCAGGCGGCCCGCCTCAGTGTGCATGCCTTCGCGGTCACCGGTCAGGTTGCGCAGCATTTCGTGCATGCCATTAACACCAATGGTCGAGAAATGATTGCGCAGAGTGCCCAGATACCGCTTGGTGTACGGGTAAAGACCGTTATCAATGTGCTGCTGGATCACGGTGCGCTTGACCTCAAGACTGTCACGGGCCATGTCCATCAGTTCATCCAGACGGGCGTACAGGCCGGGCAGGTCGTTTTTATACAGATAGCCCAGTCGGGCGCAGTTGATGGTCACCACGCCCAGCGAGCCGGTTTGCTCGGCTGAGCCGAACAGGCCGCCACCGCGCTTGAGCAGCTCGCGCACATCCAGTTGCAGGCGACAACACATGGAGCGCACCTGGTTGGGCTCCATATCGGAGTTGATGAAGTTCTGGAAGTACGGCAGGCCATAACGGGCGGTCATGGCGAACAGGCGGTCGGCGTTTTCGCTGTCCCAAGGGAAGTCCTTGGTGATGTTGTAGGTGGGAATCGGGAAGGTAAACACCCGGCCCAGACCGTCACCGGCCTGCATCACCTCGATGTAGGCGCGGTTAATCAGATCCATTTCGTCCTGCAGGTCGCCATAGGCAAAGGGCATTTCCACCCCGCCGATGTAGGGAATCTGCTCGCGCAGGTCCTCCGGGCACACCCAGTCAAAGGTCAGGTTGGTAAAGGGCGTTTGCGTACCCCAGCGCGAAGGCACGTTCAGGTTGTAGATAAATTCCTGAATGCACTGGCGCACTTGCTGGTATTGCATCGCATCCTTACGCACAAAGGGCGCCAGGTAGGTATCAAAGGAGCTGAACGCCTGGGCGCCGGCCCATTCGTTTTGCAAGGTGCCAAGAAAGTTGACCATCTGCCCCAGTGCGCTGCTCAAATGCTTGGGCGGACCGGCTTCGATACGTCCGGGAATGCCGTTGAAGCCTTCGTTCAGCAATGTGCGCAATGACCAGCCGGCGCAGTAGCCGGCCAGCATGTCCAGATCGTGAATGTGCAGGTCGCCGCTGCGGTGGGCAGCGCCGATTTCCGGGCTGTAAATTTCGTTCAGCCAGTAGTTGGCGGTGACCTTGCCGGCCACATTGAGAATCATCCCGCCCAGCGAATACCCCTGGTTGGCATTGGCGTTGACCCGCCAGTCCTGGCGCTCAAGATACTCATTGATGGATGAGGCCACATTAACCTGATGATGCTGTTGTTCATGGCTGGCGAGCTGGTTGGTCATGCTGGTTCCCTTTACTATATATGGTGAAAAGTTATCACCAAAACACAATATGTTGTGCATACTAAAGAGAGCCGGCACAAATTGGATTGACCGGAATCAAGGTATTTATTGTAATTTCCAGATATGCCGGCAAGGCTTCCTGCAGCCCAGACAGGCAGCCGGCAGGAGAAAAGTAGAGCAAAGTTTCAGGGAGGCGCTCCAACACGCCATGCAGATGGCCGCCACACATAACGACCTTGGCCAGGCCAAGCCCGGCGGACCTGAAACAGGCTGACACGCCCCGTGATCTGTACGGTCAGGTTCGGATAGCCCACGCTGCGAAACAGGGTGCAGCGCGAGTCCGGACAGCATTATGGCAAGGAACGGCACCGCAAAGAGTTGCAGGCATTGCAACGGGCTCATGGGGTGAACCAGGCAGGTCGCTGCAACTCATCCTGTACCTATGGCAATAACACCGGTCTAAACCGGCTTGGCCCCCATCAATGCACTGGTACCCAGCAACAATGTCAACAAAACCAGTAGCCAGACCAGCGCAAATATCTGCTGTCTGCGGCTGGCCTGCCTCTTTTCTGCCAGCACGTTTTGCCAGCGTCCCAGGTTACCAGCCAAAAGAAATCCAAAAGGCACATACAATGGCAACAGCAGAATACTGATCAGCAGCCATTTCTGGCCCAGCGGCAGGGCTGCCCAGTGTGCCAGCCACCAACCACTGACCGGCAACGATAGCCACAGCAGCGCAAACAGGGGCAGGCTGATCTGACGGGTACGCTGCAGCTTGCGCTGCAAAACATCCCCCTTTGCGTTACGGGCACGCCACAGCATGACGCCATGCACCAGCAGTCCCAGCATCAGCAGCACTGCAGCGCCACCATGCAAGACACGGACCGTCAAGTAGTACTCCACACGCAGCTCCTCACGCTAAAAACAGCTGATAGGCCGGGTTATCGGTTTCTTCCCAACAGGGGTAACCCAGGGTGGCCAGTGCCTGCTCGAACTCGGCATACTCGTCCTCATTGACTTGCAGCGCTGCCAGCACCCGCGCATCGGCCGCACCATGGTTGCGGTAGTGGAACATCGAGATATTCCAGCGTCCGCCAAGCTGGTTGAGGAAATTGAACAGCGCACCCGGGCGCTCGGGAAACTCGAAACGGAACACCCGTTCGTTATTGACCGCATCGGCATGGCCGCCCACCATGTGACGGATGTGCAGCTTGGCCAGCTCGTTGCGGGTCAGGTCCAGTACCGGGAAGCCCTGGTTTTGCAGTTCGGCAATGAGCTCCTTGCGCGGATCAGTGTCAGGATGGGTTTGTACGCCGACAAAAATATGCGCCTGGCCGTTGGTGTGGTAACGGTAGTTGAACTCGGTAATTTGGCGGGTACCCAGAGCTTCGCAAAACTTTTTGAAACTACCTGGCTCTTCCGGAATGGTCACGGCAATGATCGCCTCACGGCGTTCGCCCAGCTCGGCCCGTTCGGCCACGTAGCGCAAGCGGTCAAAGTTGACGTTGGCACCCGAGTCAATGGCTACCATGGTCTGCCCGGTGATGCCGGTCTTGTAGGCGTACTTCTTGATGCCGGCCACTGCCAGCGCGCCGGCCGGCTCGGTGATCGAACGGGTATCGTCGTAGATATCCTTGATTGCCGCGCAGATTTCGTCGTTGTCAACCGTGACCACATCATCCACATAGTTGCGGCACAGTTCAAAGGTATGCTCGCCAATCTGACCCACAGCAACACCATCGGCAAACAGTCCGACCTGCGGCAGCACCACACGGTCATCCGCCTGCAACGCCTGCTGCAGACAATTGGAGTCTTTCGGCTCAACGCCGATTACCTTGATTTCCGGACGCAGGTACTTGATGTAGGCGGCAATCCCGGCCAGCAGGCCACCGCCGCCACAAGGCACGAAAATGGCGTGCAGGTCGCCCTGGTGCTGACGCAGGATTTCCATGGCGATGGTGCCCTGACCGGCAATCACGTCCGGATCATCATAGGGGTGGATGTACACATAGCCCTTTTCTTCGACCAGCTGCAGCGACAGCTCCAGCGCCTGCGGAAACGCCTCACCATGCAATACCACTTCGGCACCGCGGGCCCGTACCGCATCCACCTTGATCTCCGGCGTGGTCTTGGGCATCACGATGGTGGCACGAATCCCCAGGTGTTGGGCCGCCAGCGCCACGCCCTGGGCATGGTTGCCAGCCGAGGCGGTAACCACACCACGCTCGCGCTCAGCCTGGCTGAGCTGAACAATTTTGTTGTAGGCCCCACGAATCTTGAAGGAAAAAACCGGTTGCAAATCTTCACGCTTGAGCAGAATTGTGTTGTCCAGTCGAGCAGACAGCTGCCTTGCGGGATGGATGGGGGTTTCCACTGCAACATCGTAGACGCGGGCATTGAGGATTTTTTTGATGGTATATTCGAGCATGGTGCAGCCAGTTTGAAGATCAATGAAAGTGGGGCACCGAGTGTACTCTACAGACTCGCTCACAACCATTATAATGGCCAAAAATTTATCCACCCGGAGCCTGATGTGAGCCAAAACCAGTTAAAGCAAGCCGTTGCCCGTGCCGCCATTGAAGAAATCCTGCCCCACCTGGACAAAAATTCCATCATCGGTGTGGGCACCGGCTCTACCGCCAACTTCTTTATTGATGCCCTGGCGCAATACCGTGACGACTTTGCCGGCGCCGTGGCCAGCTCTGAAGCCACCGCCGAACGCCTGAAAAACCACGGCATCGAGGTGTTTGACCTGAACAACGTGGGCAGCCTGGAGTTTTACATTGATGGCGCCGACGAGGCCAACCCGCATCTGGAGCTGATCAAGGGCGGCGGCGCGGCGCTGACCCGGGAAAAAATCGTCGCGGCGGTGGCAAAAACCTTCATCTGCATCGCCGATGAAAGCAAAAAAGTGGATTTTCTCGGCAATTTCCCTTTGCCGGTCGAAGTCATCCCCATGGCCCGCAGCCACGTCGCCCGCCAGATCGTTCGCCTTGGCGGCGACCCCGTTTACCGCACCGGCGTGGTGACCGACAACGGCAACGTGATTCTGGATATCCACAACATGCAGATCACCGATCCGCGCGGCCTGGAAGAACAGCTCAATGCCATTGTCGGCGTGGTCTGCAATGGCCTGTTCGCCGCCCGTCCGGCCGATATGCTGCTGCTGGGCAGCAAAGATGGTGTGCAGAAAATTGTGAAGAAGTAACCCGCACAGGGTTTGCTTGCAGGAAAGCGCATTCTGCCGCTCGTCAGGCTATGGCGGCGGCAACCCTGGTGGCAAGGCCTGCGGGCTGGCAATCAATTTTGTAGCACTGCCGTCTGGCCGATTTTTTCCAGCTTTTCATCCAGCAGATGCGTCAGATAAGGCTGGCCCTGCCCGCTGACCCGAAACAACCCGTAACGGGCGGCTTCATACTGCTTTGCCGTGCCTTCCTGGAAGAAAAAACCGTTGGTGGCAAACTGCACAGTGCCATGGCGCAAACGATAGTGCAGGCGAAGTTGGCCTTCTGTCGCTGGCTGTTCCCCGTCGAGACTGACCAAGCGGGCGATGCCTTGATCGTCTAACTGCACCAACAGGGTGCCGCTCAGGGCCGGCAACCAGTCCCCGATATCGGCGGTACCGGCCGGTCCGCCAGGCACATTGGCAGCCAGTTGCTGGCGCAGCAGTCCGCGCACCTCTTCACCCAGCGCAAAACGCAGGGCCATATAGTCACCCTGCATCAGCGAGCGCGGATCGACAGGCGCCAGTTGCAGAATCACTTCCTGTCCGTTCTCAAGCACCTGCTCGGTACGCCAGATGCTGAAATTGATGCCGGCCAGCAGAAGCAAAAAAACCAGAAAAATTCCTGTTTTGCGCATCAGCTTTCCTCACTGAAGACGGCTTCCAGCCGCAACAGCCACAAACGCATGCCAAACAGCACCAGCGCCAGCCCCAGCAGGATGTATGACTTGATCAGCAGGCTCTGCTCAAGACTGTAATAATACTGACAGAGCACCAGCAGCAAGGCAGCCAGCTGGGAAATCCAGTAATGACGCTGGCCCTGCTGCCAGGCCAGGGCCAGCAACAGCACGGTGACAGTCATGCCGGGAATCAGCCAGCCGGCAGCCAGCAACAGAAGGCCCAGCACCAGCGCAAATGCCTGCAGTCGCCGCTCCACCCTGTGCTGCCACAACAGCCAGCCAACAAAGCCAGCCGCCACCAGCGTCAGCGGTAAAGGTGCGTGCGCCCACAGGCCGCCACGACCCAGCGCGAACAGCTCGCTGGCCTGCAATACCAGCCAGAGCCACAGGGCGATGGTCAGGCCACGTTTGAGCGGATGCAGCCATGCATGCCAGTGCGACAGCCGGCTTTCCATCAGATAGAGCCAGGCAGTGACCAGCAACAGCAACGGCAAAACAGCGGGCAGCAACCCTGTCTGTCCGTACTCAACTGCCCGGCCGGCCAGCCAGTAGCTGCCAGCAATAACCAGCACCGGCACGCAAAGGGTGCGTACCAGGGTGTTGCGAACCAGAGCAAACACTAGCACGGCAACCGTCATGAGCAGCAGTTCGACTGGCTTTATGATGTCGAGCATGAACAGCCCTGATGCCAGCATGCCGGCTCCGCTCAGTGCTGCTGCCAGCCCAAGTTGCTGGATAAAAAACTTCGTTTTGCGACGGCTGATCCCGCTTGCTGCGCCCAGTAATGCCCCGCCTAATAGCGCAATCGGCCAGGTCATGCCGTCAAAGCCGATAAAGGCAAATAGCACAGCGGGCAAAGCCAGCACTGCCAGCACGGCGAACTGCGCAGCCAGCCAAAGCGTAACGGACAAAAACACCCGCAGATAAAGTGGCATTTGGTTCAGTTCGGTCGGAAGCTCACCGGCCACCAGCTGATGTTGCCGCAGGGTTTGCCAAAACATGTGCACATCACTCATGGGCGGCCCCTTTGGGTTTCAGCCAGTAATAACCACCCAGCGCAACCGTCAGCGTGACACCTGCCAACAGCAAAAGCAGCAGCGCTACGTCACCATGGCCCAACCAGCCCTCCAGCCGGCCCGCGCACCAGACCGGCACCACCAGCAACCAGAGCACCAGCACCGGCCGCTGAAAGCTGCGCCAGGCATAAAGCACCCACAGCAACCCCATCCACGCCAGCCAAACCAGACTGCCGACCCAGGGCAGCAACTGGCCGCCAATCTCATATGTGCCAAACAGGCTCCAGCCGGTGCTGATCACCAGCAGCACAGCGACCAGCAGGACATTGCCCAGCTGCCAGATTTGGCTGTCACCGGCCCAGGCCAGACGCGCTACCGGCAACCAGAACAGCAGGTTGATACCGAACATCAGGGCAAAGCGCAGATCCGCCGGAAACTGGGTAAAGGTGCGGCAGGCCAGCAATGCGGCCAGATTGAACAAAACGACAGTCAGCACACCAATCGCATAACTGCGCGCCAGGACAGCCCAGGGCACCAGCAATACAGCCCAGAGCAAAAACAGCTCAAAGGCATCGGCTCCGGTTTGATAGGTCTGCCCGATCAGCGCCAGCCAGGCACCCAGCAACAGCGAGCTGGCAAACAGCGCACTTTGCGCCAGCCAGTGTTGCAGCGGGTATTTGAGCAGCATTAATAGTGGCAACGCCAGCACCACCTGGGCCAGTGCCAGCTTGTGCAGCCGGCCCATGGCGTCCCAGTTGTAGGCAAAAAAGAACACCACCGCGCTGCAGGCACAGAGCACAGCGGCAATCAGCAACAAGCGGTCAAGAAACCTCAGCGTGCGCATACGGTCAGGCCGTGCTGCGGCCAGCTCCAGCGCCTGCTCCAGATGCTGTGGCGGCAAGGCACCGGCGGCAACCCAGCCCTGCAGGGTTCGTGTGTCCATGTGCTTGCTTACTCCTTGAGGGTACTTTGGTTATGTGCTGTGTACAGCGGACATGGTCTGACTGCATTACCCAAGGCGTTTACTGAGTGTGTGCGGGATTAGTGGCTTGGCTGCAATGATCGAAGCACGTCAGGCATCTGGAACAAAGCGGTAAAACAGATTGGGCTCACCCACCACATAGATTACACCCTGGTCGTCCATGGCTACACCTTCGGCCTGCTTGATGCTCTGTTTTAGCCCGTTGAAGCCCAGCATCAGGCTCATAAAGCTGACCGGTTCTCCAGTTTCGTCCAGTTCCAGAACGAGCTTGGACTCGTCTGACAGCACCAGCAAGTGGCCGGTCCTGCGGTCCAGGTCGAGCCCGGAAATATCCCGCATGAACAACTCGTCAGACGGCAGCTCTTCAAGGGCGCCTGCCTGATTTTTGGCCAGATCAAAGCTCAGGGCAAAGAGAGCATGAGGGTCACGTTCTTTGGCAAGAATGAAACGTGAATTGGACGCATCCCAGGCCAGTCCTTCCAGCCCCTTGTTTTTTGGGTATAAAAAAGCGTCATCCAGCAGGCCCAGGTCAAACTGCAAGGCTTGCGTCAAGTCGATGGTGTCGGTCAGCGGCAGGGAAAACAGCACCAGTTTGCTGCGGCGCTCATCCACCAAAGCAAAGCGCCCATCGCTCAGGGCCTCAACTCCTTCCGGGTCAGCTACGCCCTGCAGGTCAATTTCACGCAATAGCTCGCCTTCCAGGCTAAGCTGCGCCAGCTTGGGAATTTTGCCGGTAATGGTGAACAGGGTATTGCTGGGCGCATGCCAGGTCAGGCCAGAGGTTTCTGCCTTGAGCAGGCGCTCAATCGGCTTGCCCTGAATATCCGCCGAATAGCGGTTGAGCCAGATGCTGGCCTTGCGCTCGCTGACCGGAGTACGCAGCTCGCGCGTAGTTTGCAGCAGGCGGTCATCCAGCTCGAAGTAATAACCCAGGCCTGAAAGTAACAGCAATAGAGGTAGTGCCAGCCAAGCGCGCATTATGGAGAGTCCGAGATAAAGAGGTTTTCAGACTGCAGGGGTAAAGTAAAGTTCTGCCTGCCACCCCACTGCCTTTGCCCGAAAGGCTGCCACGGCGTAGAATCGGCCCTGTTTGCCCGATCATCATTGCAGGAATTTCCCATGCCAGACTATCGCTCGAAAACCTCCACCTTTGGCCGCAACATGGCAGGTGCCCGTGCCCTGTGGCGCGCCACCGGCATGAAGGACGAAGACTTCAAAAAGCCGATCATTGCCGTGGCCAACTCCTTTACCCAGTTTGTGCCCGGTCACGTCCACCTGAAAGACATGGGCCAGCTGGTGGCCCGCGAAATCGAAAAGGCCGGCGGTGTGGCCAAAGAGTTCAACACCATTGCCGTGGATGACGGCATTGCCATGGGCCACGACGGCATGCTGTATTCGCTGCCCAGCCGTGAAATCATCGCCGACTCGGTCGAATACATGGCCAACGCCCACTGCGCCGATGCGCTGGTGTGCATCTCCAACTGCGACAAGATCACCCCCGGCATGCTGATGGCTGCACTGCGCCTGAACATTCCGGTGGTGTTTGTTTCCGGTGGTCCGATGGAGTCGGGCAAGTCCAAACTGTCGGTCAACCCGCTGAACCTGGTCGATGCCATGGTGATTGCCGCCGAAGATGATGCTACCGATGACGAAGTCGCCGAAATCGAACGTAGCGCCTGCCCGACCTGCGGCAGCTGCTCCGGCATGTTTACCGCCAACTCGATGAACTGTCTGGTGGAAGCCATGGGCCTGGGCCTGCCCGGCAACGGTACCACGCTGGCCACCCACGCCGACCGCGAACAGCTGTTCCTGGAAGCCGCCCGCACCATCGTCGATATCACCCAGCGTTATTACCGTGACGGCGACGAGTCGGTATTACCGCGCAATATTGCCAACTTCAAGGCGTTCGAAAACGCCATGACCATGGACATCGCCATGGGCGGCTCTACCAACACCATCCTGCACCTGCTGGCTGCCGCGCAGGAAGGCGAAATCGACTTTGACCTGAAAGACATCGACCGTCTGTCGCGCAAGGTGCCCGAGTTGTGCAAGGTCGCGCCCAATATCGAGAAATATCACATGGAAGATGTGCACCGTGCCGGCGGTATCTTTGCCATCCTTGGCGAGCTGGCCCGTGGCGGCCTGCTGCACACCGATCTGCCCACCGTACACAGCAAAACCATGGCCGACGCCATCGCCAAGTGGGACATTACCCAAACCAATGATCCTGCTGTACACGAGTTCTACAAGGCCGGCCCCGGCGGCATCCCGACCCAGACTGCTTTTAGCCAGGCGACCCGCTGGCCGACGCTGGATCTGGACCGTGAAAAAGGCTGTATCCGCAGTGTCGAGCACGCTTACAACCGCGAAGGCGGTCTGGCGGTGTTATACGGCAACATTGCCGAAGACGGCTGCGTGGTGAAAACCGCCGGTGTTGATCCGTCCATCTGGGTATTTGACGGCAAGGCGAAAATCTTTGAAAGCCAGGATGATGCAGTACGCGGCATCCTCGCCGATGAGGTCAAGCCCGGCGATATCGTCATCATCCGCTACGAAGGCCCCAAGGGTGGCCCGGGCATGCAGGAAATGCTCTATCCGACCAGCTACCTGAAATCCAAGGGTCTGGGCAAGGAATGTGCGCTGCTCACCGATGGCCGTTTCTCCGGTGGCACATCTGGCTTGTCCATTGGCCACGCCTCGCCAGAAGCGGCGGCCGGCGGTGCCATTGGCCTGGTGGAAGAGGGCGATCACATCCTGATCGACATTCCCAACCGCACTATCCAGCTGCAGGTGAGCGACGAAGAGCTTGCCGCCCGCCGTGTAGCCCAGGATAAAAAAGGCTGGAAGCCCGCCAAGGAGCGTCCGCGCAAGGTCAGCACCGCGCTGAAAGCCTATGCGTTGCTGGCCACCAGCGCCGACAAAGGTGCGGTGCGCAACAAGGAGTTGCTTGATTAACCCCGAACGTTATAAGCCGCTTCACGCACAGACCGGGCCTTGAACCCGGTTTGTTGCATTTGGCCTATGTGCGTTGCTCGGGCACAGGTGTCACAGAAGCTGTCATGCCGCCCGCTCTCGCCCGCCTGCCAGCCAGCTGCACGCCAAACAGACCTGCCTTGCTGGTAAAGCTTATGCAATACAAGCCTGACAGGCCGGCATACAGCCCTCAAGCCCCATGCCCGGACCCGCTTGCCCTGTGATTCCCTTTGTCGCACTGCATGATGGCTAAACAACTTGTAAAATATCTTTTTGCCTTCAGGAGCAATGCACATGCAGTTTACCCAGTTTATGGACAAGTATCCGGTGCTCAGCCTGGAATTGCTGAAAAGCCAAACCCGTTTTACCTCTGTGGACGAAATCCTGGCAGTGCTTGAGGCCAGGGTCGAAGCCAGTCCAGTGGCCTGCAAAATAGCCCTGTTTGATCACTACGCCCACACCAGTGCATTGCCGGAAGGAGAAATTGCTGACGACATTCTGGCCGCCAAGCACCTGGTGTTCTGCTTCGGCATCAAATTGCCCACCCCCCTGGCCATGGCGGTGCGTCCACGCTCTATCGGTGTCACCGAGTTGAATGACCGTTTTGTTGTGTCCTTCATGGAAGCGCCCAATCCACAGATGAACGACACCCTGAAACAGTGGGTGACGGCGCTGAACGACTGACGATTTTCCGAACCTGGCGGCAATGCCGTCAGACTCTGGCGGAGCCGGCCTGTTACCATCAGACACCGCCAGGGCGCCATCGGGAAAGTCAGCCGACCAGAAAAGGAGCAGGCAGCTGCACATGCTGTTTTGTCGTCATCCAGTATCACCGGCAATGTCCGCATCCAGTTCAGGCAGCACGCAGGCATCCAGTGTCCCGGTCCGCTTGCGTTGTGCCAACCGCACCAGCAGGCCGGTCTGGTGAACTGCTACAGATTACACAGACTGAATACGCCCGGATCGTATAGGCCATCCATGCCTGCCCGGTTCGCCAGACATCACACTGTCATCCTGGCCAGCTGGCCGATCTTGGTGGACTGGTAAACCACCTTGCTGCCGTTGAATGACAGCGCCTTTAGTTTGATCAGCTGCTCCAGCACCGCTTCGGTCATGGTCAGATTCTGCCCCATGCGGGTGCGGATACTGTTTCTAAGCGTGGTTTCCGACGCAGGGCGATTGCCGCTATATCGCTCCAGGTGCTCGCAGTACAGGCGAACACCACTGGCAACGTCACGGACAGTCGGCATACCGGTAGCGGAGTCCGCCATCGGCTGCTGGCTGGCCGCAGGCTTTTCTTTGCCTTTGCGCAAAACAGAGTGACCCTGTCCCTCCAGCAAGCTGACCAGATGATCCAGGTCGGAATCATCCGAAACAATGGTGAACTCTGCCGCCCCCTCAAGCTGTTGCGCCAGCATCCCGGCAAAGAAAAAAATGCCGAAGTCGGCCGCATTCTTGCCGATACTGTCCATCTTGTGGATTTGCAAGTGACCGGCACTGATGGTTTCATGCAACGGCATCAACCAGTCCAGAGGGATTTTCGCACCCGTGCTGGCATAGCAGATAATCACCTTGTCGTAATCACGCAGGCTGTCCTGCAGTTCCTGGATGTGGTTGGGACAATTTTCCAGATCGATCAACAAAGTTCGCAATGTTTTTGCATGCTCGACAATAACCGGGTAGCTGTATTCAGCGCTGGACTGATCATCCTGTGCCATGGTGTTCCTTCCAATCGTTACAAAACCCTGAGGCACTACATCATTCCAGGCTCTGCATGATCACACAACGTGCCTGTAGTACCATGCTGATGTATCTTCCACAAACCCGGCACCCGCGGGCTGCAAGTGCAGCTGTGCCTTAAGCCCTCATATTGTCATGCCTTCATTCCTGGCAGCGCCTCATGCCCAGACTCCGCAAACTCCTGCTTCGCACTGCCCTGCTCCTGTTGTTGTGCTGGCTGCTGTTTTTGCTGGCAGACCGGCTCGACCCGTTGCCGGATGTGCAGGCCAGCAGTGCGCAGGTAGTACTGGCCCGTGACGGTCAGCCGCTCTGGCGCTTTGCCGATGACGAGGGCGTATGGCGTTATCCGGTGACATTGGGCGAGGTATCACCGTTCTACTTGCAAGCCCTGCTGGATTACGAAGATCGCTGGTTTTACCAGCACCCCGGCATTAACCCGTTCGCCCTGCTGCGGGCGGCCTGGCTCAACCTGCGCCATGATCGTATCGTCTCGGGCGGCAGCACACTGAGCATGCAGGTGGCACGCATCATCGAACCGCACAGCCGTACTTTCCAGGGCAAGCTGCGACAGATATGGCGCACACTGCAGCTGGAGTGGCATTACTCCAAAGATGCAATCCTCGAAATCTACCTGAACCGCGCACCATTCGGCGGTACGCTGGAAGGGGTGTCAGCTGCCAGCTGGGCTTACCTGTCCAAACCAGCCAGCGAGCTGACGCCGGCCGAAGCTGCACTGCTGGCAGTATTGCCACAGGCACCCAGCCGCCTGCGGCCAGACCGTCATCCCCTGCGAGCGCAGGCGGCGCGGGACAAGCTGTTACACCGCTTGTATCAACACAAAACCTGGCCCACACAACAGATTGACGAAGCACTGGCCGAAGCAATCTGGCTGGCCCCGCGTCAGGAGCCGGCACTGGCACCATTGCTGGCCCGCCGCTTGCGCCAGCCACATGGCGGCCGCATCCAGACCACCCTCGACTTCGCCCTGCAGCAACGGCTGGAGCTGCTGCTGGCCAGCTGGAAACACCGTCTTCCACCCCGGGTTTCCGCAGCCATTGTCGTGGCAGAAACGGCCAGCCTGGAAGTGCGTGCCTACCTCGGCTCAACGGACCTGCATGATGAGCAGCGCTCGGGTCATGTCGATATGGTGCAAGCTGTGCGCTCGCCCGGCTCGACCCTGAAACCCTTTCTTTATGCACTGGCGCTGGAAGATGGCCTGATCCATTCCGAGTCCCTGCTGCAGGATGTGCCCCGGCATCATGCCAGCTACCAGCCGGGCAACTTTGCCCGCGGTTTTGGCGGACCGGTGCCGGCCAGCCAGGCCCTGCTCAATTCACTCAACCTGCCAGCGGTACAATTACTTGAGCACTACGGCAGCCAACGCTTTGATGCCCGTTTGCAACAAGCTGGCATCCGCCTGCAATATCCGGACAATGGCATTCCCAACTTGGCACTGATTCTCGGTGGTACCGGAGCAAAACTGGAAGATCTGGTCAGCGCCTATGCCTCGCTGGGTCGCAATGGAAGTACGGCACCATTGCGCTACCAGCCAGACGCGCCGCTGCAACCACGCCCACTGCTGACACCCGGTGCCGCCTGGATAGTGCAACGAATCCTGTCCGGCTACCCGCAACCCAACAGTACGGTACAACAACGCCGACAGGGCTTTGCCTGGAAAACCGGTACCAGCCACGGCCACCGTGATGCGCTGGCGCTGGGCGTGGGCAACGGCCATGTGATCGGAGTCTGGGTCGGCCGGCCCGACGGCACACCCGTACCGGGACAATACGGTCAGGTCAGTGCCACGCCCCTGCTATTGCAGGTATACGATATTCTTGCGCAACAGCCCGGCCAACTCATCAACAACCCGCCGCAACCACCTAGCGTTGGTGTAGCTGCGGTCTGCTGGCCGGGCGGACAACCATTGCCGGCCGGAGATGACAACTGCCGGCGTCAGCGCATCGCCTGGACGCTGAACGGCATCACAGCACCAACCCTGAATCTGGCAGGCCTGCCCCAACCCATTTGGCAACGTATCTGGGTCAACGACAAAGACCAGCAAGTGGCCGCCGACTGTACAGCTGCCAGACCTATCGACATCGCCCTGTGGCCGACAACACTGGAGCCCTGGTTACCGGCTGCCGAACATCGGTCCCGCCGCCTGCCTCCGGCCAGCAACAGCTGTCCGCCGACAACACACCCAGTAGCCGGCAAGTTGCGCATCCTCGGTGTCACGCCCGGTGCCAGGCTGCAATTACCACCACAGGGCAACAATCAGGAACTGACCATCGAATTCAGTGCCGAAGGTGCAGGCGGCACTCTGTGGTGGTTCCTAAACGGCCGGCCACTGCAGCAGACCAGCGGAAGTACAAGTTTCCAGTACATTTTCACGTACCCTGGCAAGCAACAACTCAGTGCGATCGACAGTAACGGCCAAACCGCTCTGCTGGAGTTCAACATCATGCTGCCGGTCACAGACTGACCCCGGTTTGCGCCAAGGCAATCCGGTGAGCCAGAGGGTCGGCAACCCTGTGTGCAGGCAGAATTGTCGTAGAGCAAGCCCTCTCATATACAAAAGCTGTAACCGGTGCGATACGGGCAGCAGGAGAGCTTGCACTGAGCATGCCAGGCCAGAACCATTGATTTGATTGCCCGCTTGCCATGTTACTTTTTGATGACGACCGGACAACGCCGTGGTTATATAGAACCCTCAGCCAAGGAAGCCATCATGAACAGCACACATACCTCCCGAGTTCTGCATTACCTTTTGGTCATCCTGCTGTCTGGCAGTCTGCTGGCTTGTGGCCAGGACACAGCCGACACAAACAAAACAGCCTCCACAACGGCCACAGCAGTTACAGAAGCAGCCAGCAACGCTCCGGATCCTGCACATTACCAGGATCAGCCACTTACACTGGTGGATGTCTCCGAGCAACAAGTGAACGGTGCAGCAGCGCTGGTACTGAGCTTTTCCGTACCCCTGCAACCGGACCAGGCATTTGCCGAGTTCATCACCATCAATGACCTGACAGCAGGCGCTGCACTGGAGCCAGCCTGGGTTCTGAGCAATGACGGTATGGAGCTGCACCAGCGCCACCTGCCGCCGAGACACAAACTGAATATCGAGGTGCACGCCGGACTGCTGGCGATCACCGGAACGCGGCTGCAACAGGGCCGCCAGACCCGGCTGACCACCCGCAACATGGAGCCCATGCTGGGTTTTGCCAGCAAGGGCTCGCTGCTGCCCATTGAGCTGGCACAGGGACTGCCGGTGCAGTCGCTCAACGTCAACCAAGTGGATGTGGACTTCTTCCGCCTTCACGACGCTTCGATCCCGCGCTTCATCACCCGCCATGACAGCAGCGGCTTCTCCGTCTGGGACAACGACGATCTGCAGGCCATGGGTCAGCTGGTCTACAGCGGCCGATTCGACCTGCAAAGCGAGGACAATGTGCAGCAACGCAGCCTGTTGCCGGTCAACGACATTGATGCGCTGCAATCACCGGGCGTCTATTTCGCCGTCATGCGCCAGGCCGGCAATTTTACCTACACCCAGCCTGCCACCCTGTTTACCCTGAGCGACATCGGCCTCTCCGCACACCGCTCACAGCAGACGCTGGACCTGTTTACCCTGGGCATTGCCAACGGCAAAAGCCTGGCCGGGGTCAACATTCAGCTGCTCAATGCCAAAGGCAAACTGCTTGCCGAGGGCAAAACAGACCGCAACGGCCATTTGCAACTGCCGTTGCACAAGGACGCCACACTGGCACTGGCCCGCAGCGGTCAGCAGACCAGCTTTCTGTCACTTAAGCGTGGCGCACTGGACCTGAGCGAGTTTGCCGGCCTTGATGGAGCGCCTCAGCGTCCCATGCAGCTGTTCGTATTCGGCCCGCGTGACCTGTACCGTCCCGGTGAAACAGTTCTTCTTAATGCCTTGCTGCGGGATGCCGATGGCCAGCCACTGCCTGAGCAGCCGGTGCAGGCGCGCATCTTGACACCGGACGGCCAGGAGCTGCGCAGCTTTGTCTGGCAGCCGCAAGAAACTGGTTTTTACCAATACCAGCTGCAGCTGGCCAGCAGCGCGCCCACCGGCCGCTGGCAGCTGCTCGTTGATCTGGACGGCAGCCAGGGTGCCAACCAGGTGCGTCACGAATTTCAGGTAGAGGATTTCATGCCCGAGCGCATGGCGCTCGACTTGTCCGGCAGCGAACAGCCACTCAAGCCGGATGCGACACTCGACATCCTGGTAAAAGGACGTTTCCTGTATGGTGCACCCGCGGCTCACAGCGAGGTACAGGGCCAACTGTTTATACGGCCCCTGCGCGAAGCTCTGCCCACCCTGCCCGGTTACCATTTCGGCTCGACGACAGAGAAGCTGCCAACCCAGAGCCTGGACTTCGAGACAACCCACACCGACGACAAAGGCCACGCCAGACTGCACATGAAGAGCCAGTGGGCTGAAGCCCGTTCACCGCTGGAGCTGGTGGCCCGGGTCAGCCTGATGGAGTCCGGCAGCCGCCCGGTTACCCGTCGCCATCTGCAGGCGGTCTGGCCAGCTTCGCAACTGGTCGGCATCCTTGGCCATTACACCAATGGCAACCAGGTCGATGAAAACTCCCTGGCCAGCTTCAGCCTGGTGTTGGCCAACGCTGCAGGAGAGCTGCAAGCTGCTGACAATCTGCAAGTACGCCTGATCCGCGAACGCCGCGATTACTACTGGAGTTATTCCGCCGACACCGGCTGGCGCTCCCGTTACAGCGAAAAGAGCCTGATCCAGCAACAGCGACAAATCAGTCTGGACGGCAAGGTGCCGGCACACGTCGAGTTCCCCGTACAGTGGGGCTCCTACCGCATTGAAGTAGAAAATCCACAGACCGGACTGGTCAGCAGCGAACGTTTCTGGGCCGGCTATCGCTGGCAAGACAGCAGCGGGGATGGCGGAGTGCGGCCCGATCAAGTTCGCCTGAAGCTGGACCGTGCCGCCTACCGCAACGGTGAAACCGCCAAGGTACGCATCGAGGCACCCCATGCCGGTTCCGGCTATGTGCTGGTGGAGTCGGCCGACGGCCCGCTCTGGTGGCAAAACATCGATGTGCCGGCCGACGGGCTGGACGTGCGCGTCCCCGTCGACAAAAACTGGACACGTCACGACCTCTATGTCACCGCACTGGTGGTTCGTCCCGGCGTGCACAGCGTTGAACAGACGGCAAAACGTGCCGTAGGCGTGCTGCATCTGCCGCTGGACCGCAGCAGCCATGCACTGCAGCTGGAACTGGAAGCCCCGGACAGCACCCGGCCTGGTCAGGACCAGCCGGTGCGCATCAAGGTTCGTGATGCCGATGGCAAGGTCCCGGCCAGCAGCCGCGTATTGCTGTCGGCAGTGGACGTCGGCGTACTCAACATTACCGGCTTCAAGACGCCGGACCCGCTGGACAGCTTCTTTGGTCGCAAAGCTTACGCCATTGACCAGCTGGATGTTTATGGGCAACTGATCGACGCAGGCAAGGCCGGGCTGGCCCGCTTGCGCTTCGGCGGCGATGCTGCACTGGAACAGGGAGGTGACCGGCCGCAAAGCCATGTGCAAATCGTTGCCTGGCAAAGCGATGTACTGCGCGTGGATGCCAATGGCTATGCCGAGGCCCGTCTGCCGCTACCGGAATTCAACGGCCAGTTGCGGCTGATGGCCCAGGCCTGGGATGACGACCGTTTCGCCAGCAGCGAACAACGGATGACCGTGGCCGCACCGCTGGTGGCCGAGCTCGCCATGCCGCGCTTCCTGACCCGGGGTGACGACAGCCAGTTAATGCTGGAACTGCATAACCTGACTGAACAGCCGCAAAACCTGCAGTTGCAGCTAAGCACTGGCGACCAGCTGGAGTTGCCCGGCATCCTGCCCGCTACCCTTACTCTGGCCGCCGGCCAGCGCCAGCGCCTGCCGCTACCGGTACGGGCAATCGCCACCGGCACCAGCGAACTGGCCCTCAGGGTCGATGGCCTGCAACTGCCAGACGAAACCCTGCCCGCCCTGCAGAGGCAATGGCAGCTGGATGTACGTTCCCCATGGCCGGATCAGTCGCGCCGCATCACCCGTCTGCTGCAGCCAGGTGAGCACTGGAGCAGTGCCGATAATTGGCTGGATGGCTGGCTGCCGGGCAGTACCCGCGCCCGCCTGACCCTGTCAACACAGCCCATGACCAGTCTGGCCACCCTGGTGCGCTCGCTGTACGAATATCCCTATGGTTGCTCCGAGCAGACCGCCAGCCGCCTGTTACCGCTACTGTACCTGCCAGCCGGGCGGCTGTCAGAATTGCTCGACAAGCCGGTCAGTACTGAACAGCGCCGTCAACTGTTGCAGGCCGGCATTGAACACCTGCTCAGCATGCAGCGCCCGGACGGCTCCTTTGCCATGTGGGATGCCAACGGCGACGAAATCCCCTGGAACACCGTGCTGGCCACAGACTTCCTGCAACAGGCCAGCCGGCAAGGACTGAATGTATCTGCTGCACGCCTGGACAAATCCCGCGAACGCTTGCTGCGTTATGTGCGTGAAGGCTATCTGGTCAACTACCCGTACACCGATGACATCGCCCACAGCCGTTTGGCCACCCAGAGCTATGCCGCTTATGTGTTGTCACAGCACCAGCCGGTGCCACTGAGCGCCCTGCGCACCCTGTATAACCGGGCTGGTGATGCAAAAACCCCGCTGGCCCTGGTGCATCTGGCTGTTGCGTTGAACCTTTCCGGAGACAGCCCGCGCAGCCAGCAATTACTGCAAAAAGCAGGCCTGTTCGAGCGTGATCGCCACCTGTGGGTACAGGATTACGGCAGCCCACTGAGCGATCTGGCCTGGCAAATCCACGCCCTGCACAGCCACGCCCTGTTACCGGATGACCAGCTCGGCCCACGACTGGAGCAACTGATAGACGCCATTCACGGCAAACGCTGGCTGTCCACCCAGGAAAACGCCGCCGCCTTCATGGCGCTGTACAGTGCCGGCCTGGGCAGCGCTAGCGACCCCTGGCAGGCCAGTCTGCAGACGGCCGGCCGTGAGCTGCGGCTGTCGCCGGAACAGCCCGCCCGAAACCTTGGACGTGCAGACTTGCGCCAGCCGCTGACCGTCACCAACACGTCTGATCGTGCGCTCTATCAGGTGCTCACTGCCCGGGGAAGCCCCGAGCATTACAGCCCGCAACCGGACAATGTGCTGAAAATAGAGCGCAGCTATTTCAGCCTGGATGGCAATCCAGCAGAGCTGGACCAGCTGGCCAGCGGCGACCTGGTGCTGGTACGGCTGCAGTTGAGCGCCAGTGAAGCCGTGCGGGATGCACTCGTCGTCGACTTGCTGCCAGCAGGTTTCGAACTGGAAAACCAGAGCCTGGGCCAAAGCAGTGTGTTACTGGACGAAGTGGCCAGTTTTTCAGCCTGGCAAAAAGCAATGGCGAAAGCTGCAATCGCCACCCAGTCATTCCTTGACGACCGTTATGTTGCCGCAGTCGAGGTCAGCCCATGGGGCACCACTACATTGCTGTATCTGGTCCGCGCAGTAACCCCGGGCAAATACCTGCTGCCGCCGGTACAGGTGCAATCCATGTACCGGCCCGACTGGCACGCACAACATCGAGGGGAGATTACAGTGGTGAATATTGACTGACCCGTGCCTTCGCCCCCTTCCTGTTAAAGGAGGGGGTGGAGCCTCAGGCAGCGTCTTCATGCTCTTTCAGCAATGTCCAGCGCACAGAGGATACACTTTGCTCAAGGCTGATCCGGCTAACCACCTGTTCCAGCTCCGCATGCCCGCCCCGTTTCAGCAAGACCTCAGCCACAACTTCCAGCGAACGGCCTTCGCCCGTGTCGTGACTTTGCAAAGATCTCAGGCTTATGTCCAGGCTGCCCAGCGCGTGCAGCAGGAGCGTACGCACATGCACCTCATCCGTGCCCTCACAAACAATGGCAATGGTGTACTCCTGAAGGATTTCACCGGTATCAAAATTGAGCCGGTTCATACGCTGTGCCGCCTCACGCAATAATACATTGGCACAGAGTACCACCAAGGTCCCCACCAGTGCCTCTGCCAGCAGGCCCAGCCCGCAAAGCACGCCAATGGCTGCAGAGCACCACAGTGTGGCAGCAGTGTTCAGGCCACGCACATTCATGCCCTCGCGCATGATGACGCCTGCGCCAAGAAAGCCGATACCGGAAACTACCTGGCCAGATATCCGGCCAGCACTGCTCAGGTCATCCCCGGTAAAGGAGGCCACCAGAACAAACAGACTGGCGCCAGAAGCAACCAGGGCATTGGTACGCAAACCTGCCATACGCTGTCGCAATTGCCGCTCGGCACCAACGACAGCCCCCAATAGCATGGCCGCAGCCACGCGCAACAGAACAATTTCCCAAACCATGTTGTATACCCTCCATGCGTAAAACCAGCGGCAAACGGCGGACGACGGACGGCAACAGGCCGTTTTACGCTGTTTGTCAGGCATGGTCATTGCTCCGGCAACAACCTGATGGCTCATACGGGAACCCCTCACGCCCCTCCCTTCCTGCAGCAGATGCTTGTATGCAGAAGGCAGGGGCCTGAACCGGGGTCCGGGGCAAAAAACTTGCAGTATGCGCTATCTGGCCGCCAGAGCCATATCAGTCAATAAAGGAACATCTGAACTGTTGGCGAGCGGCTTGCAAGGCCGTCACGCCAACAGGCCAGCTAGACGATGGAGACTTCGTCCAATAACTGAGCGGCAATGTACAGATAGATGACAACACCGGCGGCATCACACACCGAAGTAATCAGCGGCGCACTGGCGCTGGCCGGGTCCAGATTAAACTTGCTGAGAATAAACGGAAGGCTCATACCGATGACGCAACCGACCATGACAATGGTCACCATGCTCAGCGCCAGCACCAGTGCCACCATGGAATCACCGCGAATAAAGCCGAGCAAAGCCACGGCGACCGCCATGGTGCAACCCAGCAACAATGCAACCGTGGCTTCGCGGCCCAGCAACTTGAACCAGTCCTTAATCACCACCTCGCCAGTGGCCATGGCCCGCACCATCAGGGTAGCCGACTGAGAGCCAGCGTTACCGCCACTGTCCACCAGCAACGGCAAGAAGAACACCAGCACCAGGTTGGCAGCAATGATGTCCTCGAAGTGGGCGATGCCGGCACCGGAAAACAGGTTGCCAAACACCAGCAGCACCAGCCAGAACACCCGTTTGCGGTACAGCAGACCGATGGCGGCATCTTTCAGGTTACCAACAGAGGTGGTGACACCTGCCGACTTGTGAAAGTCGTCGGTGGCTTCTTCGCTAACCACGTCCATGGCATCATCATGGGTGACGATACCAACCAGACAGCCATGCCCATCGGTGATGGGCAGCGCCAACAAGTCATAGCGGGTAATGCGGCGGGCAATGTCCTCCTGGTCTTCGCTGACTTCGCCGCTGATTACCTCTTCTGTCATCAGATCGCTGATTTTGGTGGAGGGGTCTGCCAGAATCAGATCACGCAGCGACACCACACCCAGCAGCTTGCGCTCTTCGCCGACCACATAAGAGTGGTAGATGGTTTCCGCATCCGGAGCTTCCAGCCGCAGGGCATGCAGCGCCTGACCGACGTTCATGTCGGCCCGCAGCATGGCGTAGTCGGACGTCATCAGGGCGCCGGCGGTTCCTTCCTGATAAGAGGCGAGCTTGCGAATATCCTCACGCTCAACCTTGGCCAGGGCTGGCAACAGCCTACCTTGCTGCTCCGGAGCAAGGCGTTTAAACAGGTCGGTTCGTTCGTCCGACGGCATTTCACTAACCAGCTGGGCCAGCACTTCCGCCGGAAACTCCTGTGCCAGCCGCACCTGTTCATCCGGCCCAAAATAGGCATAGACTTCGGCACGGTCTGGCAGCCGTGTCAGCAGGCCCCAGGTCAGCTCAGGCTCAACCAGTTCCAATGCATCGGCGATGTCAACAGGGCGCAGCCCTTTCAGGGTCGCCAGGGCTTCGTCAAGCTGTTCGTTTTGTAGGGCGTCACTCAGGACGAGTGCAATATCTTCGTGGGTAATGCTCATATCGGTCTCCGGTGGCTTGGCCTGACCACCCGGAGTCCGGCTCCGGAACCAGCCCGGAACACGCAATCAGAGGGCGGGCAGCACCTGCCGGCAAGAAGGATTCAAATTATGCAAAGTTGTCCGCGATGGACATAAACAAGAACTTTCCATATGGCCTTAATATCTCAAAACACCGCATATGCGGCGGGCGAATACTAGGCTAACCATGTCCAAAGGGCAACCCATAAGCAACCCGATAACTTCATGCACTCACCTGAAACCTGACAGGCTTGTGACCAGATACAGCACCACAAGGATGAAGTCACGCAGGACGTGCGCATTAAAGCGCCAACTCCAGCACCTTGCGACAAGTCTCCAGCGTAATGTCTCCGTGCTCACCCAGCGCAGTCATGCCGTGCGCTTCCATCTGCTGCAATACCGGCTCGATACAGCCGGCATCAAGCCCATAACCGGACAACCGGGTGGCAACACCGACCGCTTCAAAGAATGCCCGCGTCCGCTCAATCGCTTCGTTAATACGCTCTTCCTCAGTACCGCTCTCCAGCTGCCAAACCCGCGCTGCATATTGCAGCAGCTTGACCTGCTTGGCCTCGCGTCGTACCTGCAACATGGCCGGCAGTATGACCGCCAGTGTCTGGGCATGATCCAGGCCGTACAAGGCCGTCAACTCGTGACCCAGCAAGTGAGTTGACCAGTCTTGCGGCACGCCTGCTCCAATCAGGCCATTCAGAGCAAGGCAGGCCACCCACATCAGATTGGCGCGCACCTCTTCGTTTTCGGTTTCTTGCACCGCCTGCTCACCAATTTCTACCAGTGTCTGCAGCAGGCCCTCGGCAAAACGGTCCTGTACCGGATTGTTGCCCGCTACTGTCAAGTACTGCTCAATGACATGCACAAAAGAGTCCACCACGCCGTTACCGACCTGGCGGGCAGGCAAGCTGAAAGTCTTGGTCGGATCCAAAACAGAGAATTGCGGAAACACCAAGTCGCTGTGCATGGGCAGCTTGGCCTTGTCGGCCAGACGGGTAATGACTGCACCATTGTTCATTTCCGAGCCGGTTGCGGGCAGGGTCAGTACCGAAGCCAGCGGCAAGGCCGCGGTGACATTCTCGCCACCATTGAGCAGGATTTCCCAGGGGTCGCCAGTGAAACTGACGGCAGCAGCCACGAATTTGGTGCCATCAATCACCGAGCCGCCACCCACAGCCAGCAGGTAGTCCAGCTGTTCACGACGAACCAGCTCCACCGCCTGCATCAGCGTTTCATAGGCCGGGTTGGGCTCGATACCTGAAAAGTACTGCACATGACGTGCACCCAGTGCCTGGCGCACCTCATCCAGCGTGCCATTACGCTCGACGCTGCCACCGCCATATAGCACCAGCACACGGGCATCCGTGCCTATGTGCTGGTCCAGTTCGGCAATGCGCCCCTTGCCAAGAATGATGCGTGTCGGGTTATAAAACTCAAGACTGAGCATGTAATACCTTTAATCATCAGCGAGCAATAGTGGCAAAATCCGGCCAGCCGGACCTTGCAGGCTATATTGATTGGCAGAGTGTACCGCCACGGCCTCCGGATTGACATGAATTACAGTGGCTCCGGCCTGGGCAGCGACCTCGGGTATTTGTGCCGCCGGCTGTACCAGGCCCGAAGTGCCTATCGACAGCAGGCAGTCACAGTCTTCTGCGGCAGAAAACGCCGCTGTCAGCGCGCCCTCCGGCAACGCCTCACCAAACCAGACAACACCCGGTCGCACCCGGCCATTACACGAACTGCAGCGCGGAGGCTCCAGTGGCTGTTCCGCAGCCATGGCTGGCGCCCCTTCAAATTTGTATGGATGCTCACAGTCGAAGCAGCGTGGTGTAAAGATGCTGCCATGCAAATGGAGCACTTTCCGGCTGCCGGCCCGCTCATGCAGGTCATCAACATTCTGAGTAATCAGAGTCACCCTGGGCAACCGCTGCTCCAGTGCGGCAATCACCCTGTGGGCCGGATTCGGCTCGACCCCCAGCAGCAACTGGCGACGCCACTCATACCAGCCCCAGACCAGTGCGGGATCCCGCCGAAAAGCTTCAGGCGTGGCCAGCTGCATGGGATCAAAGCGTGCCCAGAGCCCGGTCAGGGCGTCACGGAAGGTGTGTACGCCGCTTTCCGCCGACACTCCAGCCCCCGTAAACACCACCAGATGTCGCGCCTGGAGTACGGCCTGTCTTGCAGCAGCAGGAATATCAGTCATTCGTTTTTCTCCTTATCAACTGTCCGGCAATACTGGCAACCGTCACCCGGAACCAGTTGCCGACAACAACCCCGAGCTGCTCTACATACAGCTCTGGCCTTTCGGCCCGCTACCCTGCAAAATGGCACTCTTTGCGCCTTCTTCTGCATCTGGCACCTGTTTTAGCACACTTTTTATGTTTTTTTTCCTGTTTTGCCGACTTCTTCGCTCTTTGTCGCTTTTACTACTTCTGGTCCTGTCCGGCTGTGCAGGTGTCAAAACTGTCAGCGTCAGCACCACCGACTATACCTCTCAGCGTCGTGGCGACATTCTGACCACCGGCAAGCTAAGTCCATCCAGTCATGCCGCACTGCAAGTGCTCGGGCTGGATGCAGACGTCTGCCGCAAACAGATCCGCTTGTGCCACGAACCGCTGGTCAACAGCAGTGGGCTGGATGCCGAGCAACGCACTGCTACTCTGGCTGAGCTCTGGCTGCAACAAGCACTGGATGCCGGGGCGGCCACAGATGGTACACGGCAGGTTTTGCATGCCTACCTGCAATCCGCCCGTCATGCCTATGCCTACCTGTTTTTTTCCGAGCGCACTGCCAGCGAACGGGCACTGGAAGATCGCCAGACCCAGGTTCGTGACTACTATAACTACTCGGTACAGCAGGCGGTAACCCGACTGTTTGACGAGCAGCAGCAAGATCTGCGTGACACGCTCGACCACTCCGGAAACTTCAGTGTTCATAGCGGCAGCTGGCACATCAGTGGCAAGCTTAAAAACTTGCGTTTGTCCCGCGAACAACAGTTGCCCCAGCAGCTGATACCCGCTGCCTCACTGACATTCAAAGGGTTGCGCAATCAATATCGCCGCGACGGTATCGGGGCCGAACTGGTCGCAGTCATGGCAAAAAAAGTTGTTACCAGCCAAAGCAGCAGCCACGCATTCAGCGAAACACCCTTTCCCGCCCTGACCGTGGTTCTGCGCTTTCCCGGCGACAGCCTGGACGAAGTGCTGGATACCCACAATGCCGAGCTGATGGGGTTTGACCCCTACCGGCTCGACCACATCACCCTGGCCGGCCAATACGCACCGCTGGCGGCCAACTTTACATCCGGTTACGGCCTGTGGCTGGCCCGCTCCGGCTTTGCCAACCAATCGCTGCTGACACTGATCGGCCGGGGAGAAATCCTCGAGCAGCCCCACGTCTACCTGATGCAGCCCTATGATCCGCGCCGGCGCGTAATCGTCCTGCTGCACGGGCTGGCCAGCAGCCCTGAAGCCTGGATCAACGTGGCCAACGAAATCCTGGGCGATGAAACATTGCGGCAAAACTACCAGATCTGGCAGGTGTATTATCCGACCAACGCCCCGATTGCGGTCAACCACACCATGATTCGCCAAGCCCTGCAGGAAACGCTCGACACTCTGGATCCGCACAGCCATCATGCAGCCACGGAAGACCTGGTGCTCATCGGTCACAGCATGGGCGGTGTGCTGTCGCGCCTGATGGTGTCGGACTCGGGCGACCGGCTCTGGCAAGATGTAGTCGATCGTTATGACCTGAACGGCCAACGCAAAACCCGCGCACGCAAGGCTCTGGAACCCTACGCCTGGTTTAAGCCAATGCCACAGGTACGCCGCGCTGTTTTCATTGCCGCTCCGCATCGCGGCACCCCGGTCGCCGAGCACCGGCTGGCCCGCTGGGCCGCCAACCTGATCAAGCTGCCCTTTTCCATGCTGGCCCGCATGACCGAAATCGCCCAACTGATGATTGACCCCTCTTCCGCCAACACCGCGCCAGTAGCCCGCGGCTTCAACAGCATCAACAACCTGAGCAGCCGCGATCCATTCATCCGCGCCAGCGCCGAGCTGCCCATTGCAGACGGGCTGCCTTATCACTCGATTATCGGTCACGACAAGCTGAAAATTCCGTTACAGCAATCCAGTGATGGCGTAGTCCCCTATCAGAGTGCCCACCTGAAGGGCGCGCGTTCAGAGAAAGTAATTCACTCATGGCATAGTGTGCAGGAAACACCGGAGGCCATTCTGGAAATACGCCGCATTCTGCATGAACACCTGCGACCGGCTCCGTTCATTGCGGAGGGGGCCTGATGCTGCACTGGAGCCTGCGCTTGCTGTCAAGCCTGCTGATTTTGCCCGCGGCTGTCTGGGGCTTGCTGGCCCTGCATTTTCAGCTGCCTTTCAACCAGGCACAAAACACCTTTATCCAGCTGACCTGGGCCGGGCTCAGTTTTTATGCGCTCTATTTGCTGTGGCGCGGTTACTGGAAGACCGGTGTACTGCTCTACCTGGTCCTGCACGGAGAGCTACTACTGTGGTGGAACGACATCCCCCCCCTGCATGAACGCGAGTGGGCCGACGAAGTCGCCCAGATGACAACCGGTGAAGTCAGTGGCAGCAGGGTGACCCTGCACAACGTGCGCAACTTCAGCTGGCGTTCGGCCAGCGACTACGACATCCGCTGGGAGTCTCGCGAGTACGACCTGCAACGCTTGCGTTCGGTGGACATGATTACCTCACACTGGGGCATGAAGAGCATTGCGCACGTGCTGGTTTCCTTTGGTTTTGATGACGGTCAGTTCGTTACTTTCAGCGTGGAGATCCGCAAAGAAAAAGATGAGGCCTTTTCTGAGCTGGGCGGTTTTTTCAAACAATTCGAACTTAGCATTTTAGCCACCGATGAACGGGACGCAATCGCTGTGCGCCCCAATGTGCGTGGCGAGGATACCTATTTGTATCGCATCGCCATGCCAGCCCGGGTACGTCGCGCCCTGTTCATGGCCTATGTCGAACAGGCCAACGCCCTGGCGGCCACGCCGCGCTTTTACAATACCCTGACAGTAAACTGCACCACACTGGTATATACCATGCTGCAGCAGATTGTTGACGGCCTGCCGCTAGACCCCCGCCTGTTGCTGACCGGTTATCTGCCGTCCTATATCAAGCAGCAGGATGGCCTGATTGAAGGCTTCGAGCTAAGCGAACTGCGCGAGCTGGGTCATATCAATCAGCGCTCGCAGAACGCAGCCAGCCGCAGTGACTACTCACAGCGCATCCGCGATGGTGTGCCCGGCTGGCGGCACGAACCGCAGCCAGCACCCAAAGGACTGCCCTTTTAAGCCGGGCAAGCGGCAGTTTGCACATCAACAACGCATAAACCATAATTACCGGTCCTGCGCGGCCTGTGCCGCGTGTTCATTAGTCAAACTCCAGCAGGTTCAAACTCCATGCATAGCGTAGAAAAAATCGGCGGTACCTCGATGAGCAGCTTTTCCGAAGTACTGAACAATATTTTTCTGACCGAGCATCCCGAGCACGGGGTCTATCAGCGAATTTTTGTCGTATCCGCGTACAGCGGCATGACCAACCAGCTGCTGGAGCACAAAAAAACCGGTGAGCCCGGCGTGTACCAACGTTTTGCCGAAGCCAGCAGTGATGAGGCCTGGCAACAGGCACTGGAGACCGTGCGTGAGGCCATGCTGGCCAAGAACGAAGAGATATTCAGCGATAACAGCCATGCCCTGCAGCAGGCCGGACAGTTCATCAACGGCCGCATTGATGATTGCATCCACGTTATGCGCAGTCTGCAACAGTTGTGCCATTACGGACACTTCCAGTTGGCCGAGCACCTGATGAAAGTGCGCGAAATGCTGGCCTCCCTGGGCGAAGCGCACAGTGCCTTCAATACCGTACTGGCCCTCAAGCTGCGTGGCATCAATGCCCGCTTTGCCGATCTTACCGGCTGGCAACAAAGCCAGGCGCCACTGAGTTTCGAAAACACCATCGCCGAGCACTTCAAGGATATCGACTTTGCCAGCGAACTGGTTGTCGCTCCTGGGTACACTCACTGCAGCGAAGGCCTGATGAACACCTTCGACCGTGGCTACACCGAGATCACCTTTGCCCAGATCGCTGCAGCCACCGGCGCCAAAGAAGCCATCATTCACAAAGAGTTCCACCTGAGCACCGCCGACCCCAACCTGGTAGGCCAGGACAAGGTGGTCACGATCGGCATGACCAACTATGACGTGGCCGACCAGCTGTCCAACCTGGGCATGGAAGCAATCCACCCCCGCGCCGGCCGCACCCTGCGCCGTGCCGGAGTCGAGCTGCGCATCAAGAACGCCTTCGAGCCAGAGCATGCCGGCACCCTGATTTGCCAGAGTTATTCCAGTGAAACACCCCGGGTAGAAATCATTGCCGGCCGCAAAGATGTTTTCGGCATCGAAGTATTCGACCAGGAAATGCTTGGCGATCCCGACTACGACACCCAGATCACCAGCATCATCAAGCAGCTGCGTATTTATATGGTCAACAAGTCGCGCGATGCCAACAGCATCACCTACTTTTGCTCTGGCTCGCGCAAGATCATCAACCGTGCTGCCCGCCTGATCGAAGAGAGGTACGAGAAGGCCGAAGTCACAGTGCATAACGTAGCCATCGTTTCCGCCATCGGCTCCAATATGAAGGTCAAGGGCATTCTGGCCAAGATTGCCACCGCACTGGCCGATGCCGACATCAGCGTGCAGGCCCTGCAGCAGACCATCCGCCAGGTTGAAGTGCAGATCGTAGTCCAGGAAAACGACTATGACAGCGCCATCAAAGCGCTGCACAGTGCCCTGATCGAGCCGGAAAACTACAAGGATGTCATCAACCAGGCCATTTGATGCCAGCCACATGTCCGGCAACCTGCTGCATGGGGTGGTTGCCGGAAATGCCAAAAGACAATCACAGCTACCCCCACAGCCGTCTTCAGCATACAGCTGAGATCGCAACATACTGTACGCCCTGGTGCCTGCGGCAAAGTGCCGCAGGCTTTTGTTTACACAAAAGAATAATATTGGGCACTCACCTGATTTTATGGAGAGCCCCATGAAAAAGTCTTTGTTGCCGTTTGGCCTTGCGTTAAGCATGGCTGTTGCCAGCAGTGTTGCCGCCGAAACCCAAAGCGTCACCGTTTCCCTGACTTCAGCCAGCCCCATGAGCCAGGGCATGGCCATGGTTCTGGCCAATCAGATGCAAGAACAGGGTGCGCAGGTGGATATCCTGCTATGCGACTCGGCTGGCGACATGGCCCTGAAAAGTGCCACAGGCGAAGTACTCAAGCCAAACAATGTCACACCGGTACAGCTACTGGATGCCGCCATCAAAAAGGGGGCCACGGCTTCAGTGTGTGCTCTTTACCTGCCCAACAGTGGCCATGCAGCGGACGATTTGCGCCCGGGCATTGTACCTGCGAAGCCAGCCGACATGGGCGCCCGTCTGCTGGAGCCAGGCAGAAAAGTGATAGGTTTCTAGACGCAGGCGCCAGGGGCCATCCCGGGCGACAGGACCGTCACTCCGGTGCGACCTGCGTCCGGCTGGCCGCCAGGTAGTCTAGCCAAGCCTCAAGCGGCATCGCCGGTGACCAGTAATACCCCTGCCCCTCATGACAGCCAAGCCGGCGCAGCCGCTCAAGACAAGCAAGGGTTTCCACTCCCTCGGCCACCACGCGGAAGTTCAGGCTGGCGGCCACCTGCAGCATTGCTTTAACCAGATTTTCATTAGCATTTTCATCGGCCAGCGGCATGATAAAAGATTTATCAATTTTCAGGCGCTGCGCACGAAAGCGGTTCAAGTAGCTGATATTCGAATAACCAGTACCAAAATCATCAATAGCCAATCCCACTCCCAGCTGTGCCAGCCGCAACAGCTGTTGCTCAACGCCCTGACTGTCATCAATCAGCAGTGATTCGGTCAGCTCCAGCTCCAGATACCGGGCCGGCAAACCGGTGGTCTCCAACTGTTCGGCAATCCGGTCGGGCAGCGAACCACAACGAAACTGCACTGAAGAAACATTGATTGAAACACCAACATCTTCAAAGCCCCTTGCCTGCCAGTCAGCACAGTCGGCAATTGCCCGCCCAGCAACCCAGGCCCCCAGCGCAGTAATCTGGCCACTTTCCTCGGCCAGCGGTATGAATACATCCGGCGCGATAAAGTCACCATCCAGTTGCGGCCAACGCAACAACGCTTCCGCCCCTATTATCCGGTCGCTTTGCAGACAGACCTTGGGCTGGTACCACAGCTCAAATTCCTGCTGTTCAATTGCCTCTTGGGTACGTTTAAGCATACGAAACTTATCAACACTGGCCCGTCCCAATTCTTCATCATAGATACAGTAGGCATTGCGGCCACGCTGTTTGGCCTCATACATCGCCAAATCTGCCAACCGGCAAATTTCGGCAAAGTTGTCGCTGTGCAATGGAGCAATGGCAATCCCCACCGAAACAGTAGACACGATCGTGTTCTGCCCTATCTGTACCGGTTCGCTAATGGCTGCCAGCAACTGGCGTGCACGCCCCTGAAGGATGTCTTCCCACTGCTCCTGCTCCCGTGGCAGCTTGGTACGAACCAGCAAAAACTCGTCACCACCAAAACGGTATAGCAGCTCTCGTGGCGCACGGGACTCTTCCAGCCGGCGGGACAGTTCCTGCAACAGCTGATCGCCCGCAGCATGCCCCAACGAATCATTCACCGGCTTGAAATTATCCAGATCCAGAAAAAATACGGCTAGCTGGCAACCTTCCCTGTGCGCCTCCTCCATCATCAGCATAAAGCGCTTTTCTGCATCACGACGATTGAACAGGCCTGTCAGCTGATCGCGCCGTGCCAGCTCGGTAATGACTGTTTCCCGCTCACGCACACGGGCATTTTCTTTACGCAACGATACCGTCAGTGCCTGCACATCCTTGACCAGGATATACACACTGAAACCAGTCAAAATAAAAATGATATTGACAAAAAAGATATGCGCATAGGTTATCTCGGGCAAGACCATGGTGAACTGGCCATGCACCGTGAGCACTGCCAGCAGTGTGCAGTAGAGGATGATGGCCAGCAAAAGCCCGGCAAAGATATAGGTATTGCCCAGAATAACGGCAAACACCAGCAGGCCCGGATAACCCAGCATAGCCAGATCGCGAACACCACCAGATACCCAAATCAGGCTCGACAGCAATATAAACATATTGCCCAAGAGTACAGCTACACCAGCCTGCATATACCCACGCCAGGTCAAACCGGCACAAAGCAGCATACCCAGCAAACCGCCGGCCAATACCAGCTGCGTTGTACCCTTGGCGAAAGCTGCAGCGCATGCCAGCCCGACAAAAGTGGCAATGGAAATTTGCAACAGGCGCCTGGATCGCCCGACCGCCAGTTCTTCAACGGCACCCAGGCTCGATGCGAGAGAAGTAAACAGCACCGTGCGAGCTCCTTTCAGTACGCTGCATGAATTCTATAGCAGAATGCCACAACCCTATATCCGACCGAAGTCTCTGACCTCCTGTCTTCACTGCTCCTTTAATGCTGCTACCAGCATGTCGATGAAGGCCCGGGTTTTGGCCGGCAGCAACCGGCGACCGGGAAACACCGCCCATACATCTACTCCGGGCAACTGCCAGTCAGGCAATACCGGCTGCAACCGGCCAGCTACGACCTGCAAGCGGGCAAAATTGTGCGGCAAGCCAACAATGCCCGCATGATTGCATGCCAGATGCATCAGCAGCTCCGGCGTATTGGCGTGGATTCGCCCCGTCGTTTCACTGCTCCACTGCTGGTGCCCCCTGCTTAATTGCCACGGCAATACTTGCCCGCGGGCGGTGCGCAGATGCAATGCTTGATGCTGTAGCAAGTCATCCGGCTGCACCGGCATACCATGTTTGCGAATATAGTCCGGACTGGCATACAGGCCGCCCTGCATATGCGTCAGTTTACGCCCTACCAGCAGGGCATCATCAGTCAAGTCACCAATACGTACAGCCAGGTCAAACCCTTCAGCCAGCAGGTCCACTCGCCGTGCTGACAAGTCCAGCTCAAGACTGACCCGCGGGTGCATGTCAGAAAACGCCGCCAGCATCTCCACCAGAAACAGGTTGGCAAAGTCGCTGGGAATGGAAACCCGCAACCGGCCGCCCGGCTCCAGCTTGCGCTCCTCGCTCAACGCCCAGGCCGCACTGACCTCATGCGCCACCGTTTGCGCATGCTCAAGCAGGACATGGCCAAAGTCCGTCAGGTGCATCTGTCTCGTGGTACGCATCAGCAACCGTTCACCCAGCTGTTCTTCCAGCGCGCTGACGCGCCGTGAAACCGTAGACTTGGGGCGACCCAGTCGTTCAGCCGCTGCTGTGAAACTGCCCAGCTCGGCAACCCGGGCAAAAATCAACAAGTCATCGGCCGACAACCGTTCCCCTGGAGCAACAGTGTTGTTCATTTGGCCCTCTTTATCAACTAATACCCCATGAAATAGAATAATCGCATCCTAACCAGAACAGGACCTGAATGAAATGAAAATTTTGCAAGTCAATGGCAGTGCCCGCACCCAGGGCGCACATTCCACGACCATCGCCCACCGCATCAGCCAGCGCCTTCTGCAAGAGCAGCCCCATGCACAGCTTGAAGTGCTGGACCTGTCCACACACCCGGTACCGGTGTTTGACGATAATGCAATTCAGGCATTGTTTACACCCGCAAATGCCCGTTCTACGGCCCAGCAGCAACGTGCCGCGCAAAGTTTGGCGCTGGTCGAACAGCTGCGCAATGCCGATGTACTGGTACTGGGCGTACCCATGTACAATTTTGGCATCTCCTCACAGCTGAAAGACTGGATCGACAACGTCAGTATCAACCAGGAAACCTTTCGCTACACCCCCAATGGCCCTGAAGGCCTGCTGAAGAACAAGCGCGCGCTAGTCGGCTTTGCCCGTGGCGGCCTATACCGTGGTACAGAAGCCGACACCCAGACGCCCTACTTCAAAGCCTGGCTCAAGTTTATCGGCATCGAAGATGTGCAGTTTATCTATGCCGAAGGCCTGAACATGGGTGAAGAAGCCAATGCCGCCGGCTTCGCCACCGCCGAGCAGGACCTGAACTCCGCGCTGGAACGCTTCCAAACCACCTGAAGCAGTCCGCAAACCACCCTAATAAATAACCCGCCCTCACCGGCATACCTGGGAGTAACAGCTCATGACTACCCAACCTTGGCGTAAAATTGAACATGCAGTCAGCGGCCTGCCCACATCCGACGGAGCCGGTGTTCGCCTGACACGCTACCTGCATGGCCCAGACCTGCAACAACGCCTGGACCCTTACCTGATGCTGGACGCATTCGGTAGTGACAAGCCCGACGAATACATTGCCGGCTTTCCCGACCATCCTCACCGCGGTTTTGAAACCATCACCTACATGCTGGAAGGCCGCATGCTGCATCGTGACAGCGCCGGCAACGAAGGCTTGCTGAACAGTGGCGATGTCCAGTGGATGTGTGCCGGCAAAGGTGTCATACACTCGGAAATGCCGCAACAAGTTGCCGGGCGCATGGAAGGTTTCCAGCTGTGGCTCAACCTGCCGGCCGCCGAGAAAATGTGCGAACCCTGGTATCAGGACCTTGATGGTGACAGCGTACCCCGCCTGGAAACTGCAAGCGGCAGCCAGATCATGATCATTGCCGGTTACAGCCATGGCATAGCCGGCAGCATCCAGCGGCCGCATACCGAGCCGCTGTACCTGGATGTGCAACAGCCGGCCGGTAGCAGCGAACAGCACCAAATTCCGTCCGGGCACAATGCGTTTATCCTGCTTTATCAGGGTAGCATCACAGTTTCCGGGCAAAGCAGCACCGCCCCCTGCATGCTGATACTGGATAACACGCCTGGCAGCCACGGTGTACAGATCAGTGCACAGGAAAACAGCCGCTATCTGCTCGTTGCCGGCAAGCCACTGGCTGAGCCCATTGAGCAGCATGGTCCTTTTGTGATGAACAGCAAGGAGCAAATCTACCGGGCAATCCAGGATTACCGTAATGGCAACTTTGGCTGACAGCCATCGTGTGCAGTTACATTTTTTGCCCTGCCCTGCCCGAATGAGCTAAAATCCGGTCCCTAACAGCAGTATCAGGACATGTTGCATGAACCGTGTGCTTTACCCGGGAACTTTTGACCCCATTACCCACGGCCATACCGATTTGGTCGAGCGGGCCGCCCGCCTGTTTGACGAAGTAATCATTGCCGTGGCTGCCAGCCCGAAAAAGGGCCCGCTGTTCAGCCTGGAGCAGCGGGTCGAACTGGCCCGCGAAGTCACCGCACACCTGCCCAACGTCAAGGTTTACGGCTTCAGCAACCTGCTGGCCCATTTTGTCAAGGAAGTCGAGGCCAACGTACTGATGCGCGGGCTGCGTGCCGTTTCTGACTTCGAGTACGAATTCCAGCTCGCCAACATGAACCGCAAGCTGGCCCCCGATGTAGAAAGCCTGTTTCTGACGCCTTGCGAACAATACTCCTTCATTTCCTCGACACTGGTGCGTGAAATTGCCGCTCTGGATGGCGATATTTCCCAGTTCGTGCATCCTGTAGTAGCCAAAGCGCTGGCAGAACGCCTCAAACGCTAAAGCGGACGCTTTCCGCTTTCGTGCTGCCGGCATGGCCGCTTTCTGCGCACCCCATTACAAAGGAGCCAAGTCATGGCCTTGATAATCACTGACGACTGCATCAACTGTGATGTATGCGAGCCTGAGTGCCCCAATAGCGCCATTTCACAGGGTGAAGAAATTTACGAGATTGACCCTGATCTCTGCACTGAATGTGTTGGTCACTATGATGAGCCCCAGTGCCAACAGGTCTGCCCTGTTGACTGCATTCCACTGGATCCGAACCATCAGGAGACCCGTGAAGAGCTGATGGAAAAGTACAAGATCATTACCGGACAGGTATGAGTTTTCGCCCAAAACCTCTCGGAATGCTGTAAACCGGCTGCCAGCAGATCGCGGCTTTCTATAGGTCAATCAACGGAAATTCGTGATCTTCTGCGCCCAGCTGACGTACTTCGCGCAGCAAGTTTCCTTCTTCGTCCAGCATCCCCAGCTGTAACACATTGCGCAGGCTCTGGGTAATACGACTGACATAACCCAGGTCATTCATAAGCGAGCTGGCCTGCAGGTTATCCAGTTTCTGGTTGCGCACTTCGGCAAAGATACGATTGCGGAAGTCGCTATCAAACTTGGCCGCCTGCCCATCCAGCCACTCCAGCCGGCTACACCAGACATCTTCGGGCACATCAAGATTACCCATCTCGCGCACCTGCCGCAACACCCATAACAGATGACGTCGCAGATCCAGATAGTGATTGTGCACCAGCGAGCGGTCATCACGCAGATAGTGGCCCAAATTTTTCTGCAAATGCTTGGCATCCTTGACCGCATCAACCAGCTGTAATGCTGCCACTCGAGCAGTCATCCAGCTGCGCTGCTGATCCTCATCCATTTCCTGGTTAAAGCGACTGAAAAAAACCAGTAAATCAGAATACACACCCTTGATATGCAGCTGGTACAACGCCTCCGCATCCAGCATGACAGCATCACCAGGCAAGGCATTCAGGCTCGACTCGCTTACTCGGGTGCTGCTCAACTGTTCGACCGGTTGATACAGCGCATGACAGATCACCTCAAGACTTAGCCGGCCAAGGTGCTGTAACTCAAGCGCCACAGCCCGGATGGCCGTATCAGTGGCGGTCAGTGCTGCATCCGTCAGGTAACGTGCATGAGTGACCGGCTGACGTATACGCATGACCGATGGCGTACTGGAAGCACTGATCAGCACAGCGGGTTCATCCCGCTCCGGCAGCAGCTTCTGCATCCAGAGTGCCAGCCGCGTCTGCAATGGCCAAAGCACCAGCACACCAATAATATTGAATAGCGTCTGGAACAGCGCCAGCTGCAATAGGCTGTTGTCCGCGGCACCTAACTGCCCCATCACTGCCTGTACCAGCCACACCAGCGGGTGTAGCAACACAAACGTAATAGTGCCACTGACCAGATTGAACAGTGTATGTACCAGCGCCAGCCGCTGGCCGCTCCGGTTACCACCCAGCCAGCCCATCACGCCAACGTTGATGCTGCTGCCTACGCTGCCGCCAATTGCCATCGACATTGCCTGCCACAGCTCCAGCTGGCCGACTGCCAGTGCCGCCAGGATCAGCATCAGAGTGGCATGGCTGGACATCAGCATGGCAGTCAGCGCCATGCCCGCCAACACCAGCATCAGTTTCCCGACTACATCGGGCACCAGCTGTTCGCCCAGTGCCCAGTCATTACCGAAGTCGGCAAAGCCGCTTTTCATCTGCTCGATACCAAGGAAAATAAAAGCTACGCCGAGAATGATGCGGCCAGCAGCAGCGCCCTTGTTGCCGCCAAAGCGTGCCAGCACACCGAACACCAGCAGCGGCATGGCCAGCGGGCTCAGGCTGATATTCTGACCAGCCACCGCGAGCAACCACATGCCGCCGCTGGTCCCCAGGTTCACCCCAAGAATCACAGCAATGCCGCCCGCCAGCTGGATCATGCCTGTACTGATAAAGGCAATCGTCAGCATCGACATCAGCGTAGTAGACTGCAGCACCATGGTGCCGCCAACACCAAACAGAAAACTTTTTATGCGGGTGGCGGTACTGCGTTCCAGCCACTGCTCCAGCTGGCTGCCAGCCAGCTGCTTGAGCCCTTCCTCAAGGCACTGCATGCCAAACAAAAACAGCGCCACGCCAGACGCCAGACGCAACCAGGCATCACTGAACCAGAAACTCAGAGACAGTACGGCGACCGCCAATAACGGCAACAGCCAGCGCCGGTGTGTATTCATGTCTGCTAATCCATTGTTTGGCAAGAAATTGGGCAACCGGCTTGAGCCAGTGTTAATCCGGAGTTTATCAGAGCACCGGCCGACACATATGGTCCAATCGCCATCACCTTCTCCGTCCGTGTGTCGAGCGGAATAGTCGACAGGCGGGCGGGCCAAAGCAGCTCAAATCAATGCTGTCCGACCAGCAGCTCAGCTCTGGCATTTTCCACAAAAGACACTGGAGCGCTGCCCGAGTCGAACCTCACTGAGTTCGCGGCCGCACTTCAGGCAGGGCTGTCCAGCACGGCCATAAACAAACAGCTGCTGCTGAAAATAGCCCGGCTTGCCATCACCACCCACAAAGTCCTTCAAGGTGGTACCGCCCTGCTCGATGGCACGCGCCAGTACTCTTTTGATTTCAGTCACCAGCACTGCGTAGCGTTTCCTGCTTACGCTGCCCGCCTCGCGGCGCGGATCAATGCCAGCAGCAAAGAGTGCTTCACTGGCGTAAATATTGCCCACGCCCACCACCACGGCGTTATCCATGATGAACGGTTTGATGGCGGTCTTGCGGCCTCTGGCTTTGGTGTAAAGATCGTCCACGTTAAAATCATCGCTCAGCGGCTCCGGCCCAAGACTGGCCAGCAGTCTGTGCGACAGGGGGGCATGGCTCCAGAGCATGGCACCAAAACGGCGCGGGTCGGTGTAACGCAGCAGCAGACCGCTGGCCAGCTCAATATCTACATGGTCGTGCTTTTCCGGTGTGGTACCTGCTGGCACCAGACGCAAGCTGCCAGACATGCCCAGATGGCAGATCAATGTGCCGGCATCGGCCCCGATCAGCAGGTATTTGGCACGGCGCTCGACCTTGCGGATACGCTGGCCAGACAAGCGCACATCCAGGTCTTCCGGCACCGGCCAGCGCAGGCGACCATTGCGCACCACCACCCGCTCGACTTGCTGGTTGAGCAAGTGTGGCTCAATACCGCGGCGTGTCGTTTCAACTTCGGGCAACTCAGGCATGCCAGCTAGCGCACAAAAGTTTCAAAGCTGTATTTCTGGCCGGGTAGTTCCATTAGGATTTGATCACCCGATTGCAGCGGCCCAACACCAGCGGGCGTGCCGGTCAGTACCACATCACCCGGCTGCAAGCTGAACATGTATGCCATGTGCTGGATCAGTGGTACCACAGGATTAAGCATCTCACTGCTGTTACCCTGCTGGCGCACTTCGCCATTGACGGTGAGGCGCACATCGATGTTGGTGGTATCACTTACCGCATCGCTGACAATGAACGGAGCAATTACACAGGCCCCGTCAAAACTCTTGGCCACTTCCCAGGGCCAGCCCTTTTTCTTCAGCTGGTCTTGCACATCACGCAGGGTCAGATCCAGCGCCGGGGCATAACCGGAAATGGCATCCAGCACTTCTTCCTCACAGGGACGCTTGGACAGCGGCTTGCCAATCAGCACAGCGATTTCGATTTCAAAATGCACGGCACCACGATCCTGCGGGATAATGAAACCGTTGACCGGGCACACCACCGAACTGCCAGGTTTGATAAACAGCAGCGGCTCGTCGGGAACCGGATTGTTCAATTCTTTGGCGTGTTCGGCGTAATTGCGGCCTACACAAACCACCTTGCCCATGGGGTAGTGGATGTTAGTGCCGTCCTGGTATTGATGTTGGTAGCTCATTGTTTTTCTCTTTGCCAGTTATTAAATGGTGTTTGTCCGGGCAGTGTGTTGGCAGGCTGGCTGGAAGCTGTACTGCGGCTGCGCAGCGAAGACATGTAACACGACTCGCCCGGCAACACCGCACTGAAACACCCACCTTACATAGCAAAAATCTTCCCGGGATTCATAATGCCATTGGGGTCAAACACGGCCTTGACCGCCTTCATGATGGCAATTTCTTCCGCGCTGCGGCTGTAATGCAGGTAATCGCGTTTGGTCATGCCCACGCCGTGCTCGGCGGAGATGGAGCCGTTGTATTTCTGTACCGTCTCAAACACCCATTGGTTGACCGTGGCGCACTTGGCAAAGAATTCGTCTTTTTCCATGTCGTCCGGCTTGAGGATGTTCAGGTGCAGATTGCCGTCACCGATGTGGCCAAACCAGACCACCTCAAAGTCTGGGTAGTTTTTTGCGACAATTTCGTCGATATCACGCAAAAACGCGGGAACCTTGCTGATGGTGACGGAAATGTCATTTTTATACGGAGTCCAGCGGGCAATGGTCTCGGAAATGTATTCACGCAGCTTCCACAGGTTTTCCAGCTGCTGCTCGCTCTGGCTCATTACACCGTCTAGCACCCAACCCTGCTCCATACAGTACTCAAACACCCCTAACGCCTGCTCCATCACTTCCTCGCTGGCCGCTTCAAACTCCAGCAAGGCGTAGAAGGGGCACTCGGTATCAAAGGCCGGCGGTACATCGCCACGGGCCAGCACCTTGGCCAACGCCTTGTCGGAGAAAAACTCGAACGCAGTCAGGTCCAACTTTTTCTGGAAGGCATGCAGCACCGGCATGATGGAGTCAAAGTCCGGCGTACCCAGTACCAGCGCGGTGAGATTGTTGGGCTTGCGGGTCAGGCGCATGGTCGCCTCGACAACAAAACCCAGTGTGCCCTCGGCACCGATGAACAGTTGGCGCAGGTCATAGCCGGTGGCGTTTTTGATCAGGTCCTTGTTCAGCTCCAGCAGTTCGCCGCTGCCGGTGACCACTTTCAGACCGGCTACCCAGTCACGGGTCATGCCGTAGCGAATGACCTTGATACCGCCGGCATTGGTGCCGATATTGCCGCCAATCTGGCTGGAACCGGCAGAAGCAAAATCGACCGGATAGTAAAGGTCATGTTCCTCGGCAAATTCCTGCAGCTGCTGGGTGACCACTCCGGGCTGACAAACCACTGTGCGGTCGTATTCATTGAAGCCGAGAATCTGGTTCATATAGTCAAACGACACCACCACCTCGCCATGGGCAGCAACAGCAGCCGCTGACAGGCCGGTGCGACCACCCGAAGGAACCAGTGCCACCTTGCGCTCATTAGCCCAGCAAACAACAGCCTGTACCTGTTCGATGCTGCGCGGAAAAGCAATGGCCAGCGGGGCCGGGGAGAAGTGCCTGGTCCAGTCAATTCCATGGCTGGCCAGACTATCGGAATCCGTCAGCAATTTACCATCATCCAGCAGGGTTTTCAGTTCATCAATCAGGGCGTTGTCGCTCATCGGATTACTCTCATATCGTTCAATGCCAACCTGAAAAGTCTTCAGCTCACAGGACTGGCTATTTTCTAGTGCGCTTATGGTAGCATGGACGCCCTGTTAATCGTGCACTCTCACGATTTGCGGAGACGTCCCGGAACAGCCAGGCTTACGGCAGCAATACTGCCAATATCCGGCATCTCACGGACCATTACTGACAACCGCTGTGAAAAGCGATAAAACACCGTATTAATAGTCGAGATACCCGTCTGGCCCTCGCATCCTTGTTTTATCCCGTCCCTTGAGCAGCGTTCGCTGAGGACACAGGTTTAAATCATGAGCAAAACTTCGCTTGAAAAGAGCAAAATCCGCTTTCTGCTTCTGGAAGGTGTTCACCAAAACGCCATTGACACCCTGAATGCAGCGGGCTACACCAATATCGAGTACATCACCGGCGCCCTGCCGGAAGATGAATTGAAAGCCAAAATTGCCGATGCCCACTTTGTTGGCATCCGCTCCCGCACCCAGCTTACCGAAGACGTATTCGCCTGCGCCAAAAAACTGGTCGCGGTCGGCTGTTTCTGCATCGGCACCAACCAGGTTGACCTGAACGCAGCCCGTGAACGCGGTATTGCCGTCTTCAACGCACCCTATTCCAACACCCGTTCGGTTGCCGAGCTGGTTCTGGCCCAGGCCATCATGCTGATGCGCGGCATCCCTGAAAAAAACGCCGGCTGTCACCGCGGCGAGTGGATGAAAAGCGCCAGTGGCTCCTATGAGGTGCGCGGCAAAAAGCTCGGCATCATCGGTTACGGTTCTATCGGTACTCAACTGTCAGTGCTGGCCGAAGCGCTAGGCATGCAAGTCTTTTACTACGATGTGGTCACCAAGCTGCCACTGGGCAACGCTACCCAGGTTGCCAGCCTGGACGAGCTGCTGGCCATGTCCGACATCATCTCCCTGCATGTGCCCCAGCTGCCCTCCACCGAATGGATGATCGACGAAAAACAAATTCGCACCATGAAGAAGGGCTCCATCCTGATTAATGCCGCCCGCGGTACCGTAGTGGTTATCGATGCGCTGGCCGCTGCCATCAAGGACGGCCACCTGGCCGGTGCTGCCGTGGACGTGTTCCCGGTCGAACCGCGTGCCAACGGCGAAGAATTCGTCAGCCCGCTGCGTGGCCTGGACAACGTCATCCTGACCCCGCACATCGGCGGCTCCACCCAGGAAGCCCAGGCCAATATCGGTCTGGAAGTTGCCGAAAAACTGGTCAAATACAGCGACAACGGTACCTCTGTATCCTCGGTCAACTTTCCCGAAGTGGCTCTGCCATCCCACCCTGGCAAGCATCGCATTTTGCACATCCACAAAAACATTCCCGGCGTGATGGGGGCAATCAACAAGGTATTCGCTGACAACAACATCAATGTGTCAGCACAGTTCCTGCAAACCGACGATAGTGTTGGCTACGTGGTGATCGACATTGACGCCGGCAGCTCCGACCTGGCGCTGAACAAGCTGCAAGAAGTCGAAGGAACCATGCGCTGCCGCGTACTATACTCGGACTGATCCTGTAAGAATGATCAGCAAAAAGGGGCCTGCCGGCCCCTTTTTGCATCTGAATAAACAGATCCTTGACGATCCGTGCAGCTGGCTAGCCGGCCTGAGCGTTGGGTCAGTTGTTAATAGCGCAATACCGGCTCCTCAACGGCATAAGCTGTACCAGTGCGGTCAACCGAACCATATACAAATGTCAAAGATAGCGACCAATGAACTCGAAACCCTGTTTGCGATAATGCTCCAGTTCATTGACCAGGTGGTGCTGCGCGCCCGGAAGAATCTGTACGCGCGGGCTGGTAAACTTTTCCTCCAGCACCCGGAGGTTATGCTTCCAGTCAACTGTACGGTCAGCATCGCCCTGCACAATAATCGGTGACACCGCCGAACGGCCAGCCTGTTCAATATGCGGGATCCAGTCGGCCAATGCCCCAACCCAGGCCGTGGGCAGTACTTGCGCCTGCAATGGGTCCTGTTGCAAAAAGTCAATGAACTGCTGGTCTCCCGAATTGAGTGAACGCCGGCGCGGTATGTGCTGCACAAACGGTTTGAGCCCCTGATACAGCAAGTGGGACTGCCGCCAGGCTCTCGGCCTGACCAATGGTGCCAGCAGTACCAGCTGACCCAGGCCTTGCGGCCAATCATTCAGGGCCAGCTCCAAAGCGATAGCAGCTCCGGTACTCTGGCCGATCACGTGCACCGGCAGCGACAGGCGTAAGGGCGTCACCAGCTCATGCAGTGCCTTGAGTACGTGCTGATATTCAGCAAAAGAACCTATGCTGGCCCGCGCCCCTGAAGATAGCCCGTGACCGGGCAAATCGCACGTCAGCACATTAAATCCCTGTTCCAGCAGCCAGCCATACAGGTGACCATACAGTCCCATGTGGTCGTAATAGCCATGCAGCACGATGCAGGTGCCGCGTTCTGTCCGCCGTTGACGATACAGCTGTACCGCCAGCCGGTAGCCACCAACATCGAGCGAGCCCAGCTGCTGTTCAACTGCTGCACTGGCGGCGGAAAAGTCAATCCCGTAATAAGCCCTCCAGTGCTTAACCCAGTCTGGTTCGGGTCCGGCCTCAAAAATGGGTGACAATGAGTCTGCCTGCATCCAGTCTGTATGTGCAGCGGGAAACACCTGACTCATGATATCTATACCTGCGACAATTAGCATCTAGTCTTTCAGACGGCCGCATGGCAGTCTGGGGTGTGTACCCCATGCAACCAAAATACGTAGTAGCTGACCACCCTGTCTACACCCATGCAGAAAAAAGCATTTATCACCCTGCTCCTGCTCACCTGGATTACAATCATGCTAACTGCTTTATGGTGGTATCAGGCACGCTATATTCGCCCCTTTGACATGTCTGATACGCTTTTTTTGGGTAACGGGTTACAGCTACCTGATGAATTGGCTGGCGAAGGACCCATACGGCTGGTGCACTTCTGGGAGCCGGCCTGCCCGTGCAATGCCGGGAATCAGCAACACCTTGCCGAAATCATGCACGAGTTTGCCGATGACGTACAGTTTTACCATGTACAGAAAAGCGGCAGTCGCGGTCAGCTGCCCGGGCCACTACAGCGCATGCAACCCATCACCAGCATGACTGGCAGCAAGCAGCTGCCTGCCAGCCCTGCTGTGGCCATTTTTGACCATTATGGCCAGCTGGCCTACTTCGGGCCATACAGTGAAGGCGCGGTCTGTACGTCCAGCAACAGTTTTATAGAGCCAATTCTGGAAGCCTTGCGGCAAGGGCGGCCGGTTGCGACGGGCAATACCTTGGCTAGCGGCTGTTTCTGCAACTGGCAGTAATAATTGGCGTTCTCTCTAAGAGCTGCTGCTTGTGCTACTCTTCCAAGTCAGCCATATTGTAATAGCTGTTATTAATTCGAGAGCAGTTCATGGAACCACATCCCTTACATCAACGAATCCTGCGGGAGCACCATCTGTTTCAGCCCTTGTCCGAAAGCCAACTGGGCAAGCTGCTGGAAGAAAGCCAGCTGGCCAACCTCAGCAAGGATGAATACGTTTTTCGCCAGGGTGATCCCTGTCAGCACTTTGGCTTTGTCATCTCCGGCAGCATCAAGATTTACCGACTGACCCCTGACGGGCAAGAAAAAGTCTTTGAAGTCATTGGTGACCGTAAAACCTTTGCCGAAGCCATGATGTTCATGGACACCAAAAACTACGTCGCAACGGCCCAGGCGGTTGCACCAACCCAGCTGCTGCTGCTGTCCAACTCGGCCTATATGGGACTGATCCGTGAAAATCAGGAGCTGGCCAGTGCATTGCTGGCTGCGCTATCGATCCGCCTGCATACACGTATCAACGAAATCGAAATTCTGTCATTAAAAAACGCCACGCACCGCGTGATCCGCTACCTGCTATCACAGGCCCTGCGTTCATGCAGCAGCTGTGATACACCCAGTTTCGAGTTGCCGATTGCCAAGCGGCTGATCGCCGGCCAGCTATCAATTCAACCAGAAACCTTCTCCCGCATTATCCATCATCTGAGCCATGAAGGTATTATCCGTGTAGAAGGTCGACTGATTTGCATTCTGGACCGTGACCGGCTCGAAAACTACGAGTAGACCAGCCGGTGCTTGATTGCCATCAAGCATGCTACCTCATGGCTGCAGTTATGTTGTTCGCCTGCAATCTTGCGTATCAAAGGAGTGCATCATGGCCGTTTGCCTGTTTTGCCAGGAAGAAAACCCGTCCGGTCTGACCAACTGCAAGCAGTGCGGCATGGCCCTGCCCAAAGAACAAGAAAAGCGCAAGCAAAAGGGAATTGCCCGCTTCGTCTGGTTTGTCATCCTGCTAGCCCTGTTTTGCGCGGCCATGATTGTCTGGTTGCCGCGCACACCACCCGTGGCCGGCTAGCCAGAGACATTAACGATACTCTGGCCTTGCTGCTTTGCCATTGACTCAGCGTGCGTCGCGATCCAGCCTTTCCTGGCAAGACACGCACAAACTCACGCCTGGCAACGCTCTGCGCCTGCCCTCCGGAATCCGTTCTCCACACTCGTCGCAGTGCTCAGCACTGACTCCTGATGGCAGGCGGCTACGCACCCGCTTGACCGCATCCTCCAGCGTGTCCTGCATCTGCTCGGTTGCTGCGTCTTCCGATCCCCAGCCTTTGGCCATATCACCCGTCTCCGTCGTCATCTTTCATTCCGTCGGCAGCCGCTTTCAACTCCTGTTGCTGCTTCTGCCAGGCAGCCAGCTCTTCATAATAAAAGTCCCAGACACAGGGCTCACACGCACTTTCACAACAATCATAGTCGCCGGGTGGTTCGGGCTTTTCCAGCAAGGTAGCCATGATGATCTCCTATACACTTCAAAGAGGATTGCCCCGCGGCCGCCTGCAGCAGTAAGGTAGGCCCAGGCATAAATTTCCGGAGGCTATACCATGTCCGACTCTATTCACTTTGCAGTACAAAGTCACCCGTTTGCCGCACTGCTGGTGGCCCGTGACGGGCAGGGCGTCTGTGCAATCCTGCTTGGTGACAGCACAGACGAGCTGCGTGCCGACCTTAAAAAGCGTTTTCCGAAGCAGCATTTGCTGGAAGACGGGGATAAACAAACTCTGGATATTCTGAAGAAAGTTGCCGACTTTCTGGACCGGCCGGACCACGAGCTGAAGCTGAAGTTACACCTGCAGGGTACCGAATTCCAGATGAAGGTCTGGGACGTACTGCAGCATATCCCGCTGGGCAGCACTCTGAGTTACAGCGAGGTGGCCCAGCGTATAGGCCAACCCAAAGCAGTACGCGCTGTGGCCCGGGCCGGCGCCAGCAACCCGGTAGCTCTTGCGGTCGCCTGTCACCGTGTAATACGCAGCGATGGGGGTATCTCCGGCTACCGCTGGGGCGTTGACCGCAAACTCAAGCTGCTCGAAATGGAAAAGAAATATACGGCCAAGGGCAAATCTGACCGGTAGCAGCACCAGCGGCCTGTACGGCTCGTTGAGTCGACTCAAATCCGGATGGCCAAGGCTCCGGCACAGGTTGCTGAAATAAACCATGGCAGGGTATGGCCGGTGCATGGCAATACAGTGTGGAGCCCACAAGCGCCAACATTAACTCACAGAGCGATCCAGGCGACCCACTACGCCGGGCGGGGCGCATAACTGAATACATCAGCCTGCATTTGTGCCGGCTGCATGCCATGCTCTACCAGGGCATCCAGCGTGCCATAGACCATGGCGGGCGACCCACTGGCGATCACCCGGCAATCAGCCAGATCTGGCATGTCCTTGATTACCGCCTCATACAACAAGCCGCTACGCCCTTCCCAGCTGTCATCATGGCTGACTACCTTGTGCAGATAGACATGTTCCATTTTTTCCCACTGGTTCCAGGCGGACAGCCAGTAAAAACTTTGTACTTCGCGCGCACCCCAGTACAGATGAATAGGCGTCGTGCTACCCTGCAACCGGGCTTGTTCAAGAATACTGTGCATTTGCGCCATGCCAGTACCAGCAGCAATCAGCAACAGCGGCCGCTCATCAGTCAAGTCGACACATACATCGCCAAATGGCAACTGCACCCGGGCAACCTTGTCTTTCTGCAGTTCGGCCAACAGCTTCATGGGCGGTGCATTCGTGGCCAGGATCTGCAAACGCAGCATGCCACCTTCAGCCGGAGCCGAAGCAATCGAATAGGGATTAAATTCACCCGTACGCGAAGCCAGCATCAGATACTGGCCCGGCTGATATGTAACTCCTGTGTCCGCTGGCAGCTGCAAGCAAACCTCATAGACTTCAGCACCCAGGCAGTTAATGCCAATTACGGTGCACTCATGCGTTTTTACTGCGTTTTGTTCCACATTCAATACCTGGCCGACAGCATGCGGCCTGTTATGCCAACAGGATCGGACAAACACCCGGCAAAGCCGGCAAGCCTGCCCACGACGAGGGAAATTGCACTCCCGAACCGGTAATTATAAGCCGATCCGCATTTATAACGGTACCCTACAGTAGAAACCGGACAAACCAGCAGCCCAGTGCATAGATGCTGGCCAGCGTTGCCAGACCATAGGCCAGCCATTTGATCAGGCCACGAGCACCGAACTTCAGGTCATACAGGCCATGACGGATACGATGTGCGGCATGGAAAGCGGGCAGGGCGATCACGCCGCCTGCAAACACTACGCCAAAAATGCTGGTAAAGGCTGCTAGCGCCTGCTCATGATCAAGACTGACCCAGCCCAATGGCAGGGCCAGTGCCAGAAAAAACGCTGCAGCCGGCACCAAAATAGCGAAGCAAACACCACCGCCACTGAACAGCGCCCACCAGACCGGCTCGTCGCTGCGTTTGACTGCTTTTCTCATAGCACCCCCCAGAAAACCCAGGCCGCCAGCACAAAGACAGCGGCAACACCGGCCCATTGAGCGATCACAATCAGGTTGTCAGGCACCTTCTGGCCACCCAGCCGAACCGGCATGACTCTTGGAAACAGCACAAAAAAGGTAGCCGCATGGTACAGGCTGGCCACCAGCGCCAGCGCATTAAGTGTTAGCACCAGGGGATTCCCCATAACGACAACCCAGCTCTGCCAGGCCTGCTCGCCCTTGCCCAGCGAGTAGATGCCGGCCAGCATGCACAGGATGAAAAACACCAGCGGCAGAACGGTTGCCTCGCGCAGCATATAGGCCTTGAAGGCGGGGTTTTTCAGCCACCAGGTACGGCCCAGTTCACTCTTGTAGCTCATCCCTTCTTCCTCCTGAACAGTTGCAACACCATGTCCTGTGCCGACAGCACCTTGGCCTGGTTGACCGCTGCCGCCGGGTCCACCTGCTGAGGACAGACTTCGGAGCAATAACCGACAAAGGTGCAGCTCCAGGCGCCTTCATCCGAGTTGATCAGCGGCATGCGCTCGGCACGGCCCTCATCGCGGCTGTCCAGGTTATAGCGGTGGGCCAGCGCCAGCGCACCGGGGCCAAGAAACTCGGGGTTCAGGCCAAACTGCGGGCAGGCCGAATAGCACAGGCCACAGTTGATGCAGGCAGCAAACTGCTGGTATTTGTCCAGCTGCGCCGGGGTTTGTTTGTTGGGCCTCATCTCGGTGACGCCGTTGGGCCTGTCCTTGATGATATAGGGCTGGATGGCATCCAGATGCTGCATGAACTGTTCAAGATCGACAACCAGGTCGCGCTCAACCGGAAAGTGCGCCAGCGGCTCGATCAGTACGGTGCCGGCGGCAGCGTAGTCACGCAAAAACACCTTACAGCCGAGTTTGGGTTCACCATCAATCATAAAGCCGCAGGAGCCGCAGATCGCCATGCGGCAAGACCAGCGATAACTGAGACTGGAATCCTGCTCTTCCTTGATGTGATTTAACGCATCAAGCACCGAGGTGCTGTCGTCAAAGGGCACTTGATAGCTTTCTACCTGTGGCACGCTGTGCTGCTCCGGCAAATAGCGCTGGATACGGATTTCCATGGTCTTCATGCCTTGTCCCCCTTGCCCGCCTCGCCATAGGCGCGTACGCCCGGCGGCAACATGGATACGTCCACCTCTTGCCACTCCAGTCGGGCATCGCCACCACCCTGATAATGTACCAGGCTGTGCTTGAGGAATTGCTCGTCATTGCGCTGCGTACAACCTTCATCCAGACGCTGGTGGGCGCCACGGGACTCGCGGCGCTGCAACGCTGCCAGACAGGTGGCTTCGGCAATGTCCAGCCCATAACCCAGCTCAAGGAAATACAGCAACTCGGTGTTGTAGGTCTTGCTGGTGTCCTGCACTGCAGCCTGCCTGATCTGCTCTTTCAGCTCGCGCAGGGTATCCAGGGTTTTCTGCATGCCGGCTTCTTCACGGTAGATGCCACAGCCTTCTTCCATGGTTTTCAGCATGGCCCGTTTTATGTCCACCCAGTTTACTTTTGTCTTGTGACCAGACAGGGCAGCCAGTTTCTGCTGCTGCACGCCCGCCTGTGCCTGCAGCAGGGTCAGGTCGGCATGCTGGCTGGCCAGGGCATGGGCCACCGCCTGCTCGCCGGCCAGACGGCCAAACACCAGCAGCTCGGTCAGCGAGTTGGAACCCAGACGGTTGGCCCCGTGCAGGCCGACCGAGGCGCATTCGCCGGCGGCATACAGGCCCTTGATGGCGGTCTCACACTTGGCATCCGTGGTAATGCCGCCCATGGTGTAGTGCACTGCCGGGCGCACCGGAATCAGGTCTTTCACCGGATCCACATTGACGTAGGCCCGGGCCAGCTCGCGAATCAATGGCAGGCGCTCGTTGATATGTGCCTCACCCAGATGGCGCAAGTCAAGGAAGGTTACATCGCTGTCGCCGTACTTGCCGGTGCGGCCCTTTTGCTGCTCGTGCCAAAAGGCTTGGGACAGCTTGTCCCTTGGCCCCAGCTCCATGTATTTGTTTTCCGGCTGACCCAGCGGGGTTTCCGGACCAAGACCATAGTCCTGCAGGTAGCGGTAGCCGTCCTTGTTGGTCAGAATGCCGCCTTCACCACGCGCCGCCTCGGTAATCAGGATGCCGGAGCCGGGCAGGCCGGTAGGGTGATACTGGACAAACTCCATGTCGCGCAGCGGCACGCCGTGGCGATAGGCCATGGCCATGCCGTCGCCGGTGACAATGCCGCCATTGGTATTGAAACGGAACAAGCGCCCGGCACCGCCGGTAGCCAGAATCACCGCTTTGGCGCGCAGCAAATGCAGGGCACCGCTGGCCACATCCAGTGCTACGACGCCCGCGACACAGTCATCATCCACCAGCAGGTCAAGCACGAAATATTCGTCAAGACGGGCAATTTCCCTGTACTTCAGTGAAGTCTGGAACAGGGTGTGCAGCATGTGAAAACCGGTCTGGTCAGCGGCAAACCAGGTCCGCTCGATTTTCATGCCGCCAAAACGGCGCACCTGGATGCTGCCATCGGCCTTGCGACTCCAGGGGCAGCCCCAGTGCTCCATCTGCACCAGCTCGCGGTGGGCGTGACGCACAAAGTAATCCACCACGCCCTGTTCGGCCAGCCAGTCACTGCCCATTACAGTGTCGTCAAAATGCGCCTGAAAGCTGTCATGCTCCTGGGTAACGGCTGCAGCGCCACCTTCGGCTGCGACTGTGTGCGAACGCATGGGGTAGACCTTGGACACCAGGCCAATACGCAGACTGCTGTTGCCTTGCTGGGCCTGTTCGGCAGCAGCAATGGCAGCACGCAAACCGGCACCGCCGCCGCCTACCACCAGCACATCAAAATCAGCTTGTTTCATGCACAGGCTCCTACGGGTACGTTTTGCCGCCATGAATGCCTGCAAAACGGGCCTGGCCGGGCTGTATGCAAGCAGAAGGCAGCGGAACTGGTCGCCTGTTCGACTGGCTGGTCAACTCAAGTGTCCGGCAAGGCTTCGGGGCAGGGCACTGAGGCACGCCATAAAAAACAGCAGTACAGTGCCAGAGTCCTGAATGCATACACTGACGAATTGAGCCAATCAAACAAGCGGCTATTGGTGTCAGCTTAGCGCCTAATCAATGCCCAGTTCTTGCCACAGCTCATCAATTCGCCGTTTTACTGCCGAGTCCTGCTCGATAACCACGCCCCACTCGCGGTCGGTCTCGCCCGGCCACTTGTTTGTCGCATCCATACCCATTTTGCTACCCAGGCCCGAAACTGGCGAGGCAAAATCCAGATAATCAATGGGCGTGTTATCAATCATCACGGTGTCACGGGCCGGATCCATGCGTGTGGTAATGGCCCAGATGACATCGTTCCAGTCGCGGGCGTTGATGTCGTCATCACAGACAATGACAAACTTGGTGTACATGAACTGGCGCAGATAGCTCCAGACACCCAGCATCACCCGCTTGGCGTGACCCGGATACTGCTTTTTGATGGTGACCACCGCCATGCGGTAGGAACAGCCTTCCGGTGGCAGGTAAAAATCGACAATTTCCGGAAACTGCTTTTGCAGGATGGGTACAAACACCTCGTTCAGTGCCACGCCCAGTACTGCCGGCTCATCGGGCGGGCGACCCGTGTAGGTGCTGTGATAAATCGGGTTTTCGCGGTGGGTGATGCGCTCCACGGTAAACACCGGAAAGCTGTCCACCTCGTTGTAATAGCCGGTGTGGTCACCGTAGGGGCCTTCATCGGCCATTTCGCCGGGATAAATATGGCCTTCAAGGATAATTTCTGCCCGCGCTGGCACCTGTAAATCGCTGCCAATGGCCTTGACCAGTTCGGTACGCTTGCCGCGCAACAGGCCAGCAAAGGCATATTCGGACAGGGTATCCGGCACTGGTGTTACTGCGCCCAGAATGGTGGCCGGATCAGCACCCAGCGCCACCGCAACCGGATAGGGCTGGCCGGGATGTTTCAGGCACCAGTCTCGAAAATCCAGTGCGCCGCCGCGATGGCTAAGCCAGCGCATGATGACCTTGTTACGGCCAATCACTTGCTGGCGATAGATGCCCAAATTCTGTCTGGGCTTGTTTGGCCCGCGGGTAATGGTCAGGCCCCAGGTAATCAGCGGAGCGGCATCGCCAGGCCAGCAGGTTTGAATGGGCAGCTTGCCCAAGTCCACGTCATCGCCCTCGATGATGACTTCCTGACAGGGGCCGGATTTTTTAACTCTTGGCGCCATGGATAGGACTTTGCGGAACATTGGCAGCTTGTCCCAGGCATCCTTGATGCCCTTGGGCGGCTCGGGTTCTTTCAGCTGAGCCAACAGTTTGCCGATTTCGCGCAGCTCGCTGGTGCTGTCGGCCCCCATGCCCAGGGCTACGCGCTCTGGTGTGCCAAACAGGTTGCCCAGTACCGGCATGCTATGGCCGGTCGGGTTTTCAAACAACAGGGCAGGGCCGCCTTTGCGCAGTGTACGGTCACAAATTTCGGTCATTTCCAGAACAGGCGAAATTTCATGCCGGATGCGTTTCAGCTCGCCACGCTCTTCCAGGACCTGGATGAATTCGCGCAAATCCGTGTACTGCATAGGGCGCCTCTTGCTTACTTGCCGCCACGCATGGCCAGGAAAAACTCGTCGTTGGTCTTGGTGCTCTTGAGCTTGTCAAGCAGGAACTCGGTAGCGGCGATCTCGTCCATGGAGTGCAGCAGTTTGCGCAGAATCCACATGCGCTGCAGCTCGTCCTCGGTGGTGAGCAGCTCTTCACGCCGGGTTCCGGACTTGGTGATGTTGATCGCCGGGAACACACGCTTTTCAGCCATGCGACGGTCGAGGATCAGCTCCATGTTGCCGGTACCCTTAAACTCTTCGTAGATTACTTCGTCCATTTTGGAACCGGTTTCGACCAGTGCGGTGGCAATGATGGTCAGCGAGCCACCTTCTTCGATATTGCGCGCGGCACCAAAGAAGCGCTTGGGCTTTTCCAGCGCATGGGCATCAACACCGCCGGTCAACACTTTGCCGGAACTTGGAATGACAGTGTTATAGGCCCGTGCCAGGCGGGTGATGGAGTCGAGCAGGATAACCACATCTTTTTTATGCTCGACCAGCCGCTTGGCTTTTTCAATCACCATCTCGGCTACCTGCACATGGCGTGCCGGCGGCTCATCAAAGGTCGAGGCCACCACTTCGCCACGCACGGTGCGCTGCATCTCGGTGACTTCTTCCGGGCGTTCGTCAATCAACAAAACAATCAGGTGGCATTCCGGGTTGTTGCGGGCAATGTTGGCTGCAATATTCTGCAGCATCAGGGTTTTACCCGCTTTCGGCGGTGCGACGATCAGCCCACGCTGACCCTTGCCGATTGGTGCTGCCAGATCAATGGTACGACCCGTCAGGTCCTCGGTAGAGCCATTTCCCGCTTCCATGACCAGCCGCTGGGTCGGAAACAGCGGCGTCAGGTTCTCAAACAGGATTTTGGTTTTGGCATTTTCCGGACGATCGTAGTTGATTGAATCAACCTTGAGCAGGGCAAAGTAGCGCTCACCTTCCTTCGGAGGCCGGATTTTTCCGACAATGGTATCGCCTGTACGCAGGTTGAAGCGACGGATTTGGCTGGGCGACACATAGATGTCATCCGGGCCGGCCAGGTAAGAAGCGCCAGCAGCTCGCAAAAATCCGAAACCGTCCTGGAGGATTTCCAGAACACCGTCACCTGAAATCTCCTCACCACCTTTTGCGTGGCGCTTGAGCAGGGCAAAGATAATGTCTTGCTTGCGCGAACGGGCCATGTTGTCCATGCCCATGGCAGCAGCCATGTCCAGTAATTCGGTTACGGGCTTTTGTTTTAATTCGGTCAGATTCATAAGGGAAGGAAGGAAATTAGTGTTCGGAAAGGCAGCTGCCGGTCAGACAGGCCTGCCACAAGAAAAAATGCTGGATTGATCCAATACAAGCTGGGGAAGGGTATTGGCCAGATGAAGGTGTGACGGCTCTCGCACTACCTGTGGTGAATCTACCACCAGTTAGGGCGTGCGTCCAGCGCTGCCGGGCCGGCAAGCAGGATTGGATGACAAATCATGTGCGACAACCGGTTGCATGCCGACGGGATGGCTGCATACAACCGGTTGGCGATTGTCAGATGTGGCTATCGATGAAGGCCGCCAACTGACTCTTGGACAGCGCACCCACCTTGGTGGCTTCAACATTACCGTTTTTGAACAGCATCAGCGTTGGAATGCCACGCACAGCATATTTGGGCGGAGTTTCTTTGTTGTCATCAATGTTCAACTTGCAGATTTTGATCTTGCCAGCGTATTCCTGGGCAATTTCTTCCAGCACCGGTGCAATCATCTTGCACGGGCCACACCACTCGGCCCAGTAGTCAACCAGAACCGGCCCTTCTGCCTGCAGGACATCGCGCTCAAAACCTGCGTCGGTGATGTTGCTGATATGTTCACTCATGAAAGACTCCGCTATGTAATGTAAATTGGTACAGATGACAGGTATCATAGCTCGACTTTAGTGGCAGTGAAAGCCGGCTCTTGATTTTCCAGCCAGCCAGAAGCTCCCTGCTGTCTGTTCAACACTCTACATCATTGACATGCCTTGCCCTGCTGCCAGAACACGGGGCGAAGCACTGCCAATCCGGGAGTCAGGCCATGCCCCAGCACAAGAACTTTCCCCTGATAGCAGCCATCGACCTGGGCTCGAACAGTTTTCACATGCTGTTGGCCAAGACTGACCAGCAGGACATCCGGGTTCTGGACCGGATGGGCGAGAAAGTGCAGCTGGCAGCTGGGCTGGATGAGCACCTGTATCTGCAGGAAGATGCCATGCAACGTGGTCTGGACTGTCTGAGCCGCTTTGCCCAGCGCATTGGCGACCTGCCGCCAGGCAGTGTCAGGGTGGTAGGCACCAGTACGCTGCGGGTTGCCATCAACCGGCGCGAATTTATCGAGCGGGCCGAAGCCATTCTTGGCCATGATGTGGATGTTATTTCCGGCCCCGAAGAAGCCCGCCTGATTTATTTGGGCGTTTCGCACACCTTGCCAGACCGTCCTGGTCGCCGGCTGGTCGTAGACATTGGCGGTGGCAGCACCGAGTTCATTATTGGACAGGATTTTGAATCCCAGTACCGCTCCAGCTTGCAGATGGGCTGTGTCAGCTATGGCCAGCGCTTCTTTCCTGCTGACCGCATCAGCCCGGACAGCTATGCCCGGGCTTATACCGCTGCCCGCCTCGAAATGATGGAAAGCGAACAAACGTTGCGCCGGCTGGGCTGGCAGGACTGTGTTGGCGCATCGGGTACACTACGCTCGGTCGCACAAGCCTGCCAAAGTGCGGGCTGCGGCCAGGGCGAAATCAACCGACCCGGCATTGAGTTCCTGAAACATCACCTGTTGCAGCTGAAAAATGCCAACGAGCTTCGCCTACCAGGCATCAAGCCCGAACGCCGCTCGATTTTCCCCTCAGGCCTGGCCATTGTTGAAGCCGTTTTCGACGCATTGGATCTGGAACAGATTACCCAGGCTGATGGTGCTCTGCGTGAAGGCGTGCTCTATGACCTGCTAGGCCGCCACCATCATGAAGATGTCCGCGAGCGGGCCATCTCTTCCCTGATGGCTCGCTACCATGTAGATACTACCCATGCCCAGCGCGTTGAACACAAGGCCATGGAGCTGTTGGAACAAGTCGCACCCGACTGGGACCTGGATGAAGAATGGCATGGCGAGCTACTAAGCTGGGCAGCCCGTGTGCATGAAGTCGGCCTTGATATCGCCCACTACCACTTTCACAAACATGGAGCCTATCTGGTAGAGCACTCGGACATGGCCGGCTTTTCACGCCAGGAGCAGCAAATGATGGCGCTACTGGTGCGTGGTCATCGCCGCAACATCCCTGCTGACCGCTTCAACGAATTCGGCAGCGATGCCACTCCGCTCCTCAGGCTCTGTGTAGTGTTGCGCCTGGCAATCCTGCTGCATCGCGTGCGCAACACCAGGCACTGCATCCCTGACCTTGAACTGCGTGCCAGCGGCAACAAGCTGAGCATCCGGTTTCCTGCTGGCTGGGTAGAGGACAACCCGCTGGCTGCAGCCGACTTGGCGAAAGAGTCACAATGGCTGGCAAGGGTCAATCATCACCTGGAAGTTGCCTGAACGGGTTCTGCACAGCATCCGTTCCGTTATCAGTCACCGGGTAGGGCGGCAACTCCAGCGATACCAGTTGTCGGCCATGCATGGCCAGCCAGCCGCTACGACGCTCAACACCCGTTGCACTAAACTCGAAGCCATAGCAACGCACCAGCCGCCCACGCCCCCCGGCACTGGTCAGCCATCGCCATCCGATAAACGCCACGTAAGCATCCAGCAGCTGCAAACCCTCAATACGGCAACGCGCTTGCACATGCTGTAAAGCCAGTTCACGTACCCCCCTGCCACGCCAGAACCAGGCCACCAGGGCCAGCAAAAGCAGCCCGGCAACCACCTCTCCTAATGTAATACTGATTCCCATTGGTAATAGAGCGTCCTGTTTTCGTACAGCCGGCCTGCATCAGACCGCTGTGGATAACTCTTGACGGCACAGCTACAATGAGCCGTCTTTAGATCCATCTTTCGGGAGATGTCCGTGCCTGTCAATCTCTGGCTGCAATCCGTTGATTTTCTGCGTGATGAGCTGCCTGCCCAGCATTTCAACACATGGATTCGTCCATTGCAGGTTGAAAGCGCGGGCGGTCGCCTGCTGGTCTATGCGCCCAACCGCTTCGTCATGGATTGGGTCAATGACAAATATTTCACCCGGTTGCTGGAGCTGATGACGGAACGCAATAACGGAGAGGTGCCGGACGTCAGCCTGCTAATCGGCAGCCGCAATCAGCAGCCCGCAGCTGCACCTGTTGCAGCGCCTGTACCAACGCCTGTACCAACGCCTGTACCAACGCCTGTCAGCCAGCCCCAGCCTGTCACGTCTGCACCGACTGCCCCGGCTTCTGCTCCTGCTGAAACTGCAGCAGAAACAAAGACCGTTGCCCCAAAACACGTCAGCAATCTGAACCGCTCTTTTACTTTTGACAGTTTTATTGAGGGTAAATCAAACCAGCTGGCCCGCGCCGCGGCCTGGCAAGTGGCAGACAACCCCAGCCACGGCTATAACCCACTATTTCTGTATGGGGGGGTTGGCCTTGGTAAAACCCACTTGATGCATGCAATAGGTAATCATCTACTGCAAAAAAAACCGGGTGCCCGGGTCATTTACTTGCATTCCGAACGCTTCGTCGCCGATATGGTGAAGGCCCTGCAAATGAACGCAATCAACGAGTTCAAAAGCTACTATCGCTCGGTTGATGCCCTGCTGATTGATGATATCCAGTTTTTTGCCGGCAAAGAGCGCTCCCAGGAAGAGTTTTTCCACACATTCAATGCCTTGCTCGAAGGCAATCAGCAGATTATCCTGACCAGCGACCGCTTTCCCAAAGAAATTGATGGGCTGGAAGAGCGGCTCAAATCACGCTTTGGCTGGGGTCTGACAGTGTATGTCGAGCCCCCCGAGCTGGAAACCCGGGTTGCGATCCTGATGAAAAAAGCCGAGCAGGGCAGGGTAGCTTTACCGCATGACTGCGCATTCTTCATTGCCCAGCGCTTTCGCTCCAACGTGCGCGACCTGGAAGGCGCGTTGAAGCGGGTAATTGCCCACTCTCACTTTACCCACGAGCCAATCAGTATCGAGCTGATTCGTGAGTCGCTAAAAGACTTGCTGGCTCTGCAGGAAAAGCTGGTCAGCATAGACAACATTCAGCGTACTGTAGCTGAATACTATAAAATAAAGATCAATGACCTGTTGTCGAAAAGACGTTCGCGCTCGGTGGCCAGACCACGGCAAGTAGCCATGGCCCTGGCCAAGGAAGTGACCAATCACAGCCTGCCTGAGATCGGCGATGCATTTGGGGGCCGGGACCACACCACGGTATTGCATGCCTGCCGCAAAATTGCCGAATTGCGTGAAGAAGACGCCGATATCAGTGAAGACTATGACAATCTTTTACGCACCCTGACTTCATAACACAAAACTCCAGCCAGACCGGATTATATTCTGCCAAGAGGCCCAACATGCAATTTTCCATTCTACGAGAAGAACTGTTAAAACCGCTGCAACTGGTCGTTGGCGTTGTCGAGCGCAAACAAACCATGCCTGTACTGTCCAATGTTTTAATAGTAATCGACGATCAACAGCTGTCACTGACCGGTAGTGACAGCGAAGTCGAGCTGATTGGCAGGGCAACCCTAAGCGAAGCGGTCGACAATGGCGAGATCACTGTGCCAGCCCGCAAACTCATGGACATCTGTAAAAATCTGCCGGCCGAAGCCCTGATCAACTTCCGTCTTGATGAGCAAAAAATGCTGATTTCTTCAGGTCGCAGCCGTTTCACCCTGACCACATTGCCAGCCTCTGATTTCCCTCAGATGAATGAGCACGAAGACTCCTTCTCGTTCGAATTACCCCAGGGTAATTTGCGTTACATCATCGAGCGCACAAGCTTTGCCATGGCACAACAAGATGTCCGTTACTACTTGAACGGCCTGCTGCTGGAAACCGGCCCTGGCCGTCTGCGGGCCGTGGCCACCGATGGCCACCGCCTGGCTCTTTGTGACGCTGAAGCAGGCATCGAAAACGAGGCGCCACACCAGGTCATCGTTCCACGCAAGGGTGTACTGGAATTGGCTCGCCTGATGAGTGATGAAAACGCCAATGTCCGCGTCAGCCTGGGCGCCAACTATATTCGTGCAACAGACAGCCACTTTACTTTTACTTCGAAACTGGTTGACGGAAAATTTCCAGACTACGACCGAGTCTTGCCCCGTGGTGGCGACAAACTGGTCATTGCCGAGCGCCAGCAACTGCGTGAAGCACTAAACCGCGCCTCGATCCTGTCCAATGAAAAATACCGTGGCATCCGCCTGCAATTTGAACAAGGCTTGCTACGTGCCCAGGCCAACAACCCGGAACAAGAAGCAGCGGAAGAAGAAGTGACTATCGACTACAACAGCAGCCCACTGGATATCGGCTTTAACGTCAGTTACCTGCTGGACGTACTGGGTGTCATGACCTCCAGTGAGGTTCGCATTACACTGTCAGACGCCAACAGCAGCGCCCTGCTGCAGGAAGGAGACAGCAGTGACTCATCCTATGTTGTCATGCCGATGCGTTTGTAACCCCCCTCACGAATGACCATCCGTCATATCTCGGTGACAGGTATCCGCAACCTGGTACCTGTCGCCCTTGACCCATCACCCCGCATCAACTTGCTTCATGGCTGCAATGGCAGCGGCAAAACCAGCTTTTTGGAAGCAATCCATTTTTTGGCACTGGCACGCTCGTTTCGCAGCACTCGCATCCAGCCCATGATCCAGCAAGAACAAGATCAGGCTCTGGTGTTTGCCCGTATTGCCACGCCCCATGGTGATGAGCTAGCCATTGGTGTGAGCCGCAACCGTCAGGCTGAAGCTCAGATCCGGGTTAACGGCGAAAGCATTCGCAGCATGGCAGAGCTCGCCCGCAACCTTCCGTTACAACTGATAAATCCTGAAAGCTTTCGCCTGCTGGAAGGCTCACCCAAGGTGCGCCGCCAATTCCTTGATTGGGGCGTGTTCCACGTGGAACATTCCTTCATGCATTGGTGGCAACGCTTTCAAAACAGCCTGAAGCAACGCAACTCATTGCTGCGGCATGCTATAATTGACGACCAAAGCATGCACGTCTGGGACTTGGAGTTTTGTACCGCCAGTGAACGCGTAGACCAGTTGCGTCAAGACTACATACGTCGCCTGAAGCCTGTTTTCACTCAAACCCTGTCAAAACTCATCCAGCTACCCGACCTGTCCCTCAGCTACTACCGCGGCTGGGACAGGGAAAAAAGCCTGGCCGATGTGTTGAGCAGCTCGAGACAGCGAGACCGGCAACTAGGCCACACCCAACCGGGGCCTCAGCGTGCCGACTTGCGACTGCGCGTTGGGCAGCAAAATGCAGTTGAAGTGCTGTCGCGCGGCCAGCAAAAGCTGGTTGTCTGCGCACTTAAAATTGCCCAGGGCCACCTGCTGGCTGACTCCATGCAGCAGCGCTGTATCTATCTGGTGGACGATCTGGGGGCAGAGCTGGACCCAGCCTACCGCAAAGCACTTTGCCGATTGCTTGAACAACTTGAGTGCCAGGTTTTTATCACCGGCACCGAACCAGGCAGTTTGAATTACGACTGGCACAAGGAAACGCCCGTCAGCATGTTCCACGTGGAACATGGCCACATTAAAAAATCCGGAGTAACCGAATGAGCGAAAATGTCACCTATGATTCCAGTAACATCAAGGTACTCAAAGGGCTGGACGCCGTCCGCAAGCGTCCGGGCATGTACATTGGTGACACTGACGATGGTACCGGCTTGCACCACATGGTGTTTGAAGTCGTTGACAACTCGATTGACGAAGCCCTGGCCGGGCACTGTGACGAAATCACCATTACCATTCACCCGGACGAGTCGATTACCGTTCAGGATAATGGGCGCGGCATTCCAGTCGATATCCACCCAGAAGAAGGGGTCTCCGCCGCCGAAGTGATCATGACCGTACTGCATGCCGGCGGCAAGTTTGATGACAACAGCTACAAGGTTTCCGGCGGTTTGCACGGCGTTGGCGTATCTGTAGTAAATGCGCTATCCAAAGAACTGGTCATGACAATCCATCGTCAAGGCAAGATCTGGCAGCAAACCTATCAGCACGGCGAGCCTCAAGCTCCCATGCAGCCCATTGGAGATACAGAAAAAACCGGAACCTGCATTCATTTCAAACCCTCAGCCGACACATTCAAGAACATTCAGTTTGTCTGGGAAACACTGGCCAAGCGCCTGCGCGAACTCTCGTTCCTTAACTCGGGAGTTGGCATTCGTCTGAAAGATGAGCGCACCGGCAAGGAAGAGCTGTTCAAGTATGAGGGGGGACTCAAAGCGTTTGTCGAGTACCTCAACACCAACAAGACCACCGTCAACCAGGTGTTTCATTTCTCCACCTACCGTGAAGAAGACGGTGTTGGCGTCGAAGTTGCCATGCAGTGGAACGATGGCTTCAACGAAAACCTGCTGTGTTTTACCAACAACATCCCACAACGTGATGGCGGCACCCACCTGGTGGGTTTCCGTACCGCACTCACCCGTCACCTGAACAACTACATTGAGGCCGAAGGTATCGCCAAACGGGATAAGATCAATACCACAGGTGATGATGCGCGTGAAGGCCTGACCGCCATTGTCTCGGTCAAGGTTCCTGACCCCAAGTTCAGCTCACAGACCAAAGACCGCCTGGTGTCTTCCGAAGTAAAAACTGCAGTCGAGCAGGAAATGGGGAAATATCTGGCTGACTATCTGCTGGAAAATCCCGTCGAAGCGAAGGCCATTGTCGGCAAGATGATTGATGCCGCCCGCGCCCGCGAAGCCGCACGCAAGGCCCGTGAAATGACTCGCCGCAAGGGTGCACTGGATATTGCCGGTTTACCCGGCAAACTGGCTGACTGCCAGGAGAAAGACCCGGCTTTATCCGAGCTCTACATTGTGGAAGGAGACTCGGCCGGTGGAAGTGCCAAACAGGGCCGCAACCGCAGGACACAGGCCATCCTGCCACTGAAGGGTAAAATCCTCAACGTGGAAAAGGCCCGTTTCGATCGCATGATTTCCTCACAGGAAGTCGGCACCCTGATCACCGCACTGGGCTGCGGCATCGGACGCGAAGAGTACAACATCGACAAACTGCGCTACCACAACATCATCATCATGACGGATGCCGACGTGGACGGCTCACACATCCGCACTCTGCTGTTAACCTTCTTTTTCCGCCAACTGCCTGAGCTGATCGAGCGTGGCTACATCTACATTGCCCAACCACCACTCTACAAGGTGAAGCGCGGCAAGCAGGAGCAGTACATCAAGGATGACGAAGCAATGGAAGAGTACCTGACCCAGGCTGCACTGGAAGACGCCAGCCTGCATGTTAACGAAAACGCTCCCGGCCTGTCCGGTACTGCTCTGGAGTCTTTGGTGCAGGAATACCGTGGCGTGATACGCACACTGGAACGCTTGTCCCGCATTTACCCACAAGACATCACCGAGCAGTTTTTGGAGCTCCCCGAACTGACAGCAGAAGCCCTGCAAGACAAGGAGCAGGTACATCAGTGGGTCAAAGCACTGAACGAACGCCTGTCCAATGTAGTGCGCTCGGGCACGGAATACACAGCTGAAACCTGCCAGGATAATGAAACCGGCAACTGGTATCCCTGTGTAACCATTCAGGCCCACGGTATCGAAGAGGCTGTGCACTTCAAGAAAGAGTTCTTCGCCAGCAACGACTATGCAAGCCTGGTCGCACTGTCTGCACAACTGAATGAGCTGCTGGAAGAGGGTGCTTTTGTCATGCGTGGAGAGCGCAAGCAGAAAGTAAGCAGTTTCAAACAGGCCCTCGAGTGGCTAATGGCCGAAGGCTCAAGACGCCTGGTGGTACAACGCTACAAGGGGCTTGGCGAAATGAACCCGGAACAATTATGGGAAACCACCATGGATCCTGAAACCCGGCGCATGCTGCAAGTAACTATCGAAGATGCCATTGCCGCAGACCAGATCTTCAACACACTGATGGGTGACCATGTCGAGCCGCGTCGTCAGTTTATTGAAGAAAACGCCCTTGCGGTTGCCAACCTTGATTTCTAACAGGCCGGATTAAACCAAAAACGGATTTACGGATCCGTTTTTGGTTCTCCTTTCAGGTCCTCCAGGCTCAAGGCGTGCTGGCACTCTGGCAAGGAAATGACAAGCTGACGGTAAAGCCTTCGTCATGCTTTTCTGCAGTGAGGGTTCCCTTGTAGCGTTGACATACCGCCGATACAATTGACAGCCCCAGCCCACTTCCTTCGTTATTGGCCCGCAAACGCCAGAAGCGCTTTTGTGCATCAACAAACTGTTGTTCATCCAGCCCCGCCCCTGTATCAGTGACGCGCACATACAGTCGTTCATCAAGCACTTCGAGCCTCAGTTTTACCGCCCCTGAGGGTGCATACTTAAGGGCGTTTTCCAGCAAATTACGGATTGACATGCCCAGCAAGCGGTCTGGCACACGGGCTATACATGGCCCCTGCAAACAACTTTCGACCTCAATGCGGGCAAACTGTGGATGCGCGAACAAATGCTCCAGCACCTGTCTGACAATTTCCAATGGTTGTGAGCTGCCCTCGATATCCTGATTTGCATTTTCGTCCAGGCGTGACAACAACAGCAGATGCTCCAGCATTGCCTGCATTCGCTCGACTGCCTGTTCGGCCTTGTCCAGACTGCTCGCCAACTGTGTACCACCGCCCGCCATGGATGCGACCTGCAAATGTGTCTTGATCGCTGTCAGTGGTGTACGCAGCTCATGTGCTGCATCGTCATTAAAGCGCCGCTCACGCTCAAGCAATGCGCTTAAGCGGGTCAAAAGCTGATTCAGTGTCTGCACCAAAGGGTTAAGCTCAACCGGTACCGTTTGCAATTCAATCGGTGCCAAGTCATCCGCTTTACGACTGGCCAGCTGCAAGCGCAAACGATTCAGTGGACTCAGCCCCTGGCCGATCCCAAACCAAATCAGTACCAGGCTGCCAATTAACGCCAACGCAACCGGTAATGCCGCTGCAAGAAAAATTACCTGCTGCAGATGTTCACGCTCATCCAGACGATCACCAATAGTGATCAACAGCTGGTGGCGCTGTACAGTAAAAGTACGCCACTCTTCACCATCAACCGAGCTGTTGGAAAATCCAAGCAGCTCTTCTTCCGGCTGTGCAAACACCATATTCGGGGTACGCACCAGCACTTCACCACGCAATGTGCGCACCTGGCAGACCAGACCCCGCCGCAGCCCGCCCAGCAGCGGGTTGGTAAAAGGGCTCATATCAGGACTTATCTGCGACTGCGGAATTTGCTCAAGCAGGCCAGCCACCATATGGGCAGAAGACTCCAGGCGTTGATCCAGCACCCGCTCCAGTTCCTGACGCAAGTCACCCAGCAGCCACAAGGCGGCAATAGACCAGAGCAGGGCGAAAGTGCCGCCCAGAATAAACAACAGACGTTTACGCAGGCTCACTTGGCTTACCCAGACGGAAACCAAGCCCACGCACGGTTTCTATCACTGTGCTGCCCAGCTTGCGACGCAAATTATAAATATGTACGTTAATAGCATTGCTCTCCACCCCGTCACCCAGCCCGTACAAGCTGTCCTGCAGCTGCTCTGCACTGAGAATGCGACGCGGGTTATTTAAAAAAGCCATTAACAACATCATTTCACGCCGCGCCAGATTGATTTCCTTGCCATGCAGACTGACAGCCAGCAAATTGGGGTCTACCACCAGCCCTTCATGCTCAATCAGGTGCGTAGTACGCCCAGTGGTACGGCGCAACAGCGATTGCAGGCGTGCAGTCAGCTCACGAAGATCAAAGGGTTTAAGCAAATAATCGTCAGCGCCTGCCTGTAAGCCGTCAACCCGCTGGTTCACCGAGTCACGTGCACTCAAAATCAATACTGGCATATCATTGCCGCTCGCACGCAGCTGACTGAGCCAGTCCAGCCCATCCCGGTCGGGCAGGCCTAGATCCAGCACTACAGCATCAAAATGCCCTACGGACAACGCATGACTGGCCGCTGATGCGGTATCCACATGGTCCACGGTAAAGTTTTCCAGCGCCAAACCAGCACAAAGCCCTTCGGCGATCTGACTATCATCTTCAACAAGAAGAACATGCATCGTGCTTCACTCCTTGGGCAGAACCTATGGGCGCAAGCTAGCAATTGCAGATTAATACTTAGTTAATTGTTAACATTCAAATTGATATAGCATATACCGACGGGTTACAAGTGCTTTTTGGCACCCTGACAAGCGCTTAACCAGAAGGCACACCATCATACAACGTCCCATGCAAAAAGCGGCACTGAGGGCAGCCAGGCTATGCGCGCCGGGCATCCTCTGCCGGACTCGTCTGTCAGCATAAATGGCACCCAACCAACTAACGGAGTCACCCATGCTTAGTCTTAAACTCGGTCCTCTGGCAATCCCGACTCAGCTGGCCATTCTTTATCTGGGCCTGCTGTGTGCATGGTTAACCGGTTGGTGGCTGGGCCGCAAGCGTAAAGCAGACCCAGAACCCGTGCTGTTTCGCCTGCTATTGCTGGGTCTGATCGCTGCACGGGCTGCCTTTGTGATCCGCTACTTCGACAACTACAGCAGCAGCCTGGCCAGCATACTGGATATCCGCGATGGCGGCTTCATGCCACTTGCTGGCATTATTGCCACTTTGGCAGGTGCTGCCTGGTATTTATGGCGCAAACCGGCGCTACGCATTCCCCTGACATCCGGCCTGGTCACCGGCTTCATCGTCTGCGGGCTGGGCTTTGCCATCCAAAATGCCATGCTCAGCAGCCAACAGTTGCCTGAGCTGGCCATGCGCAACCTGCAGGGCGAGCCGGTCGAACTGCGTGACCTGCGCGGAAAGCCCCTGGTAATTAATCTTTGGGCTACTTGGTGCCCACCCTGCCGACGGGAAATGCCGGTTCTACAGGCTGCACAACAAAACAATCCCCACATCGAATTTGTCTTTATCAATCAGGGGGAGGGCCAGCAACAAGTCGAAAATTTCCTGGCGCAGCAAAACTTGCAGCTGGAAAACCTGTTACTCGACAGCGGTGCTCGACTGGGCCAGGCCGTCAGCTCCCTGTCATTGCCAACCACCTTGTTTTATGATGCCGACGGTATACTGCAAAACAACCACCTTGGCGAGCTGTCTACAGCCAGCCTTCGTCATGCAATGCGCACCATAGCGCCTGACTCCGACACACTCAACACTCCAAACCTGCAAAAGGAAAAACCATGAAGCTGACCCGTATTGCCGCGCTGCTTGCCCTCTCTGGAATAACCGGGCTTTCAGTGGCGCAGGATTACCCGGCACCTATTGAAGCCATGCGCGACAAAGGTGTGGAAATCCTCGACACTTTCGATGCCCCCGGCGACCTGGATGGTTATGCCGCAATGTATCATGGCCGGCCACTGGCCATCTATCTGACCGGTGACAAGCAACACGTCATTATCGGCAGCCTGCTGGACGCCGCCGGCAATGACCTGACCAGCCCGGTTATTGACGAAAAGGTTAACCGTCCACAGAGCAAAGTAGTCTGGAGCAAGCTGGAAAAAGAAGCTCACTGGATAAGCGAAGGCAAGGCCGGTGCCAACACAGTAGCCTATGTGTTCACTGATCCCAACTGTCCATACTGCAAGCGCTTCTGGAATGATGCCCAGCCATGGGTAAAGTCCGGCAAAGTCGAACTGCGTCATATCCCGGTTGGCGTTCTGGGTGAGAGCAGCCGAAAAAAGGCCGCATATATTCTGGCTGCAAAAGATCCCGTCAAAGCCCTGGTCGATAATGAAAGTGGAAAAACCCCAGCCAAAGAAAACACCATTGCCGACCAACAGGCCAAACAGCTGGACACCAACCTTCAGCTGATGAGTCAAGTTGGAGCCAGTGGTACCCCAGCCATTCTCTACCTGGATGAAACCGGCCTGCTGCAGCTGCACCCCGGTGCACCCCAGGGTGAGCAGCTCATCGAAATTTTCGGTTCAAAGCCATAGTCTTCTTCAGCTTGCCGACTTTTATAGACAAAAGTCGGCAATTCTTTCTTCTTCTGTCCTTTTTGTCAAAACAACTGGCTTGGCAAAGCCCCACCAGTCAACACCTTTTAGCTCCCATCAATATCAGTTATACCAAAAAAGAATAGATCAATGCCTTTTTATTCTTTAAAGCTTTAAAGAAACAAGCTTATAGTCTGCACCACTGACCTTGCAAAGATCACTGGTATATGACGATGAAAATAAAAAAACTCTCCCGTTACTGGCTGCTTGCAGCCTCAGCTGGCTTTATCCTTGGTACAGCCCAGGCTGAAAATCTCTCCGACTCCCTACAAATCAAGGTACTCAGCGCTGCCTGTGCCAACTGTCACGGCACCGACGGCAATCAGGGTGGTGCTGTGCCTGTCATCGCTGGCCGCCCTGCTGGCGTACTTGAATCACAGCTGCTCGCCTTCAAGCGTGGCGAAGACCCCAAAGCCACAGTCATGCCACGTCATGCAGCCGGTTATACCGATGACGAACTGGCTGCCCTGGCAAATTACTTTTCCAAACTTGGCCGTTAATAGGGGGTTCCGACATGAAAAACTCTGATAAAAATTTTGCACTCAGCCGCAGGACCCTGCTCAAGGGACTGGGCGCAGCCTCTCTGCTACCGCTGGTTTCTGCCTGCAGCAGCAACGCTCTCACCAGCAGCAGCGCTGGTCGCGTTGTAGTCATCGGCGGTGGCTTTGGTGGTGCAACTGCGGCCAAATACATCAAGCGCTTTAACCCGGCCATTGATGTCACCCTGGTAGAGGTGAACCGCACTTTTCATACGTGCCCGTTTTCCAACCTGGTACTGGCTGGCGAGCGCAAGCTGAATGCCATTGAGCACAACTATGACGAGCTCAAGCAGGTTTACGGTGTGCGTGTTGTCCACGCCCGTGCAGAAGATGTTGACCCGGTTGCCCATACTGTGCGCCTGTCCACCGGCAACACGCTGTCTTACGACCGCTTGGTGTTGTCGCCCGGGATTGATTTCCGCTGGAATGCGATTGAAGGCTATGACGAAGCGGCCTCACAGCTGGCGCCGCATGCCTGGAAAGCCGGCCCGCAAACCGCCTTGCTGCGCCAGCAGCTGGAGTCCATGGAGGACGGCGGCACTTTTGTCATGAGCGCCCCGGAAAATCCGTTCCGCTGCCCGCCCGGGCCCTATGAACGCGCCAGCCTGGTGGCCCACTACCTGAGCAAGCACAAGCCAAAGTCCAAGGTGCTGATTCTGGATGCCAAGGACAATTTTTCCAAGCAGGGCCTGTTCACCCAGGGCTGGAAAGAGCTGTATGGCGACCGCATTGAGTGGGTCAGCCTGTCCAATGATGGCAAGGTGGTGCGTGTTGATGCTGCTCGTGGTGAAGTGGAAACCGAATTTGGTACCCGCCACAAAGCCGATGTACTGAACGTGATTCCGCCACAAAAAGCCGGCATCATCGCCGAACGTGCTGGCGTCACCAACGCCGGCGGCTGGGTACCGGTCAAGCCACAGACCTTTGAATCCGAGCTGGCCGAAGACATTTATGTCATTGGTGATGCCAGCATTGCCGCGCCCATGCCCAAATCCGGCTTCAGTGCCAACGCTCAGGGTAAAGTGGTTGCAGCGGCCATTGTTGCTTCATTGGCCGGTTTTGATCCGGTCAACCCGACCTGGTCCAACACCTGCTATAGCCTGGTCGGCCCTGATTACGGCATTACCGTTGCCGATGTGTACCGCGTTGAGGATAACGCACTGGTGGCAGCGCCCGGTGGTGGTGTCAGCCCGCTGGATGCCACACCGGCATTCCGCAAGGCCGAAGCCGACTATGCACACGGCTGGTACGAAGCTATCGCGCGGGATACCTGGGGAACCCGTTACTAGGAAGCTGTCCGGCTAATGTGATTAGCCGGCCAATACCTGCGGCTCAGGTACTGTAAGATTGCGCAGGTTATAGCCCGCCATGAGCCACCGCAAAGCCTTGGGTCTGAGCCTCAACTTTCCTGGTTTCAGTTAATTAATTAATCAGACAGGCCATTAAATGCCGGAGTTTGTCGAAAACCTGCTGGATGCCCCACATCAGTTGATGCTATGGGGCACTCTGCTGTTTGGCCTGCTGCTGGGTGCGCTTTTGCAGTGGAGCCGACTATGCCTGCTGCGTGGCCTGGTGCATGTGCGTCAGGGTAATAGCCTGAAGCTGAAGGCTTTTACTCTGGCCATGGCTGTTGCGATGCTGAGCAGCCAGTTGCTGGCCTGGTACAGCGGTGTTGATCTGGCCAACTCCATCTATGTGCAGGACAACCCGGCCCTGCCGGTCATCCTGCTCGGTGGGTTGCTGTTCGGTTGCGGCATGGCACTGGCTAATGCCTGTACCGGACGTAGTCTGATACTGACCGCTAGTGGCAACCTGCGCTCGCTGGTGTGTCTGTTAAGCCTGGCTATTGGTGCCGGGCTGGCATTGTCCGGCCTGCTGGCCGAGTTGCGTGTCGGGCTCGAAAACCTGACCCGCTTCAACCTGCCGGTTTCTCGTTTGCCGTTGTGGCTCGGGCTGCTATTGGCCACTGGACTGCTATTTTATGCCCTGAAGGGAAAATCCCTGTGGCAGTCAACCCCGGACCTGGTCGGCAGCCTGCTGGTAGGTGTACTGATTAGCGGCGGCTGGTGGCTAACCGGCGTGGTCGGTGCCGATGAATTTGAACCCGTGCCTTTGCTGTCCGTCAGCTTTGTCGCACCTGTATTTGAAACCCAGCAATATCTGCTGCTGTTTACCGGCAGCAAGCTGAGTTTTGGCATTGTGCTGGTGGCCGGCGTATTTGCCGGAGCCCTGTTGCGGGCACTGCTGGCCCGCGAGTTTGTCTGGGAGGCCTTTGACAGCCCGGGCCGCCTCAAGCGCAGCCTGACCGGTGGTTTATTGATGGGCGTGGGCGGAGTATTATCCCTCGGCTGCACCTACGGGCAGGCACTGAGCGG